>Ga0070741_10000570_pt1 | contig 128990 bp, 123 predicted proteins | sample Coa_R1_4_FD_66440 | JGI IMG/M metagenome (GOLD analysis project Ga0070741, IMG submission 66440) | Surface soil microbial communities from Centralia Pennsylvania, which are recovering from an underground coalmine fire - Coalmine... | ecosystem: Environmental > Terrestrial > Soil >... | reverse complement strand
ACCTGGACGAAATCTTTCTTCCGTTTCAACGCCTTCATGGGGCGGAATACGCGGGCAACGGTATCGGCTTGGCCATGTGCAAGAAGATAGTGGAGCGTTACGGCGGGCGCATTTGGGCTGAATCAACGCCTGGCCTGGGATCGACGTTCTTCTTTACAATTCCTGCTTAAAGGGGGCGTACACTGAGACCAAGCGGGGACCTAAAACGGCTTAGTATCTTGGTAGGGAGCGAGACGGTTTGCGAGCAAGCGCGCGTAATCGCATGGGCGACAGCGAAGCGATACCATCCCATTGTCCTTTTTGCTCCGGTGGCAATGGCATGGGTGTTTCTTTATTCGTTAAGCGCACAGAAACTAAAGGCAAGCCCGCCAAAGCTGGGTTTGATTTTGGATTCATTGGAGCGAACCGAGGAGCAGAACCCTGCCCTCTCCCGGCCCTACGAAGTGACGCGGCAGTATAAGGTATTCCAGGCCGATGATCCAAAGCCTACCTCGGAAGTAACTGCCCAAATCAGCTTCACTCCCCCTGATATCAAAACGTTCAAAATCACCGAAGAGCAGGGTAACCCGAGAGGCAAAAAGATCGTAAACGCCATTTTGGACCAGGAAATAGCTTCTGCCAAGGCAGGCCACAAGGGTGCCATCAGCCGATCCAATTACGACTTCGTCTTCCTACGCGAGCAAAATTTTGGAGCGGTTCCAGAGTACGTCCTACACATCATTCCAAAGCGTAAGGAAAAGGGCCTGCTCCTTGGCGACATCTGGGTGGATGCCCAGACCTATCACATCCGGCAGATCGTTGGAGTCCCACTCAAGAGTCCCTCTTTCTGGATCAAGGACCTCCACATTACTGTCCAATTCGCCGCCGTGAACGGTATGTGGATACCCGTTTCTGTGGACGCCATCGCGACGATTCGGCTTCTGGGCATTTACACCCTTTCAGGCCGTGATTTGGTGCCGCCGATCGCTGCTTCAAGCGCACCTAGTCCCCGATAAAACTTTCCGGATTCGTACTTAAGGAAGCCGTGACGAACCGGTGCGGTCAATGCCTCGGGGCGACTTTGCGAGGGCGGATAGCCGTCAGCCAGTCCAAGCCACGCGGCTCTCCATTGGTCAATAGTGCATGCGTAGTTGCCGGTTCAGCTTTGTGCTTTACAACGAACGTAAGCGTGTTGTAGGTCGTGAAAACGATGTTTGATCTTACAAGATCATCTCGGAATGTCGCCAGCGTGCTTGCCAGGCGTCCCCGTTGATGCAAAGCGCGCATTTCACCCGCGCCGGCCATAAGCTTGGGATGAACACAACTGTTCAAGCGGATCACCGCAACGTCTCCATCCGTCACGATAGGGTGTTCCGCCTTCGGATCTTGCGCGAGGTCCGCGGAAGCGCGGGGCAGTAGTCCGGCTGCCTCGACGCAACCCGTAAAAGCCAGATCGTTCACTACTTTGTCCCGTTCACGATCGATGTGGGGGTCCGTGACATGGGTCCAGTGTGCTAGCTTAAATCGAAATCCGACGTCTTGCGCTGCGGCGCCCAGCCAGATGTCCGATCGCCCGGGATAGCGCCAGAAGCGCACATGATGGCGCTTTTCGACTGTGTCCAGACTCTTTTGGTGTACAAACGCGGAAGGTACTCCGTTTAGGGTCAGGCTGTTCATGGGCGCGCTCGGGTAACCCATTCGCTTAGTGAGGGCGTGGTACATCCGATACAGTGACAGCGGCGACTTCCGTTGAGCCTGCAACCATCCAGCGGCATAGAACGTTTGATCCACCTGAGTTCGGCTGCCGATCAACAGCACATTTACGAGGTCAGACGCGCGACTTCCCATATACGCTCGCTGTGCAGAATTCTTCAGCAACCGCCCAATATCGGCCAGATCGCCTCGCGAAAACGACTCAACAGGAGCTCGGAAATCCGTATTTGCAGGAAGCGCCACCGCGGTTGTCAACCGGAGAATAAGCTCAGCACCTGTGGCGAAATGTATCTCTGGGTTTGCGGGCGGAGCAACGAGAGATTTAATGCACCATACGGGCGCGCCAACGGCGGGATCTACAAGTAGCAAGGGAACAGTGAAAACGGCCAAGCTCGAAGAGAGGCTTGCCATCGGATGTATCCCGCGCACAGTACCGAGGGCGTCAACATGTTCTTTTGCCGTTTCTACTTCAACCAATTGCGTGTGGACCGGAATTGCTGCGCCACCCGGTAGCTGGAGCGTATAGAAGGCGTAAGCAATGCTCGCTGTCGAGTGTTTGACGCCGAAGCCGAGAGCGGTCGCATTTGCTATGGACCCAAACAATCGCGATCCCTGTGGAACAATTATTCGTCCTCGAACGCTCACCGGAGCGATAATCGTGGCTTCTATCGGATCGCCCGGATGAGAGATCCGGGAACCGGTAGCACTCGACAGCCGCGCTTCCAGGGCCGTCCCTGCAGGCAGGTCTTGTGCGAGTACAGGCAAAGACAACAGGAGTGTAGAAGAGGCGAAAAAGCAGAACGTATGGAAGACCGTAGCAACGATCTTCTGCAACTGTGAGGTCTCACCCACAGGCTTCTCTACATATAGTATGAAATGTTTTGCTGATGGCTAGCCTTAGGACTCCGACGGGGGCCATGGGTCGACGGAGTGAGCGAAGAGAGGAGCGCCTTCGTTAATCTCAAGTGTCCTTTTTCACCAGTCGCCAGCGTGCCAGATAATGCGGTCTGGAGCCCACTGGCGCAGGAGTTCCGCACGCCTATTGTTGCTGACAGCCTTAGCTTCAGCTAGCAGCGCGCCCGCCAGCGGCTACAAACTCAAACAACCGAACCGGGTGTCCGTCTATGTTTGATCTCACATTCCGCTCGGAGCCAATCTTCCTCGGGCGAGCCGATCGGTCTATCTCTTTCCGTCCAAAATCTATAAGCCACGACAGCTATGGTATCCCCGTTTGGCGAAAACTGGTCGGCCACAATCATGGTCGGCTTCACTGTCGCCGTATTGTCAACAAATACATTGGTTTTCATAAACTATTCTCCGACCCCAGTCACAGCGCCTGATTCGAAAGCTGGACCGGGGAAGCTACTACCGCGACACGGTGGTTCGCAGCACTTCGGGACCGGAAGGCGACTTCACGGTGGCATCGTTCTCACCCGTTACAAACAGCTCGAAATTCTTCCGAGGTGTTACCGTTTGAAAAGCACCTTCCAGTTTTCCATTCACCTTGAGCTCTCCCTGATTTTCCGGTCCGGTGCCTTTGTCTTGCAGCCAAACGACATAGTTAGCTTGCGAAGGTGAAAGGCTCGTCGGGTTCGCGAGGTGCTCAACCTTCAGCTTCAGCTCTGTATTGCCGTTGCGATCCTTCGCGATCTCCACAGAGCCTTTCGCGGCGGGAACGATGGACGCGGCAGTCAACGGGAACTTCTTAGCTGCATAAACGAGAGCGGCGGAAATAAGTGCAAGCGTTATGATTGAACCAAATTTGCGCATGGGAGTCACTCTTTCTTCCTTTCCTCTGAGGAGCTATAAGAACGTGGCCCTGTATACGTATTCATCCACTCCACCGGGTGGCTGCTGATTGCTCCGTTTGCTTCTTTGATGTCGGCCCATTCCACGTCTTCTCTCAACCGTAGGAATATTCCGTGCACGTACTTGTGCGGTCCTTCGGCAAGAACTACCTCCTCGCCCGGGTGAAACTTCGGGTTATTAATTGCATCCGCAATTCGGATTGGATCACTTAGCATCAGTTACTCCCGGGGAAGCATTCGCTTCTCCACTGTGTTTTGCCGACCGCTGTTCCGCCTCGCGGGATGCAGCGAAAGCTCTCGCGGAGTGTTCAAGTGCTCGTCTGGACTGCTCGTGTCCAGTTTGATGGTCCTGTTTGCCGTGTTCACTTGCGGCAAGGTGGGCATGAGCCGACCGCTGTTGAAACTCGGTCGCCTTTCGGTGTGAATCTCTGGGCATGCAATTTTTCCTTTCTGAAATCTATTCGTTTTCCTTGAACCAGGCGATTGCGCGCGCTGCGAACATTCGTCTGGAGGCCCCGGCTAGCTGCGTTGGAGCGTAATTCGTCGAATACCGTGATACACAACCAGAACAACGACGGCGCCTGCTGTCGCTACAAGCACGCTATATAGATTCAAGCCCGTAACCCGATCAGCGCCAAAATAGCTGAAGAGATATCCACCGGCTACTGCGCCGCAGATTCCCAGAATGATATCCAGAAATATGCCTTCGCCGTGTCTGCTGACGATCTTGCTGCCGAGAAACCCGGCAATCAATCCGAGAAGAATCCAACTTAGAATAGACATGTCGATTATTAACGGAGCAACTCCTTGTGAGGTTCGCCCCCCGAATCCTTTCGTTTCGGCGCGAGGTGGCATTCTGCCTCCGTCGCAAATAAGATGACGTACTTTCGCGAAGCCGGTTCATTCTTATTCAGTTCGCTAAGGAATTGGGTGTCAGAGGACCTGACTTAGTTCAGATGATCTGCAAGCAGTTCGAGATGTACTGCCATTACTATTGTAGGTAAAGTGGAGCTGATTGTCAATGGCTGATAATGAGCGCACTTAACTATTGTTGGTGAATCGCACGCGGCCAGCCCATTGCCTGGAAGCCTCTGCTGGCGGCCCAAACATGATCTGGACGGGATACCAGCACAAGCTGCACTCGTTGCAGAGGAGCGGGCATAACGCGGTGCTTCGAAGCCGCCGATCGGAGACAAGCCCGAAACCTTCGTGTTCACGGGATGGCCCCGCCTCGCCCCATGCTAGTGGCGCCGGTTTGAGCTGGCCGGTAGTCTGAGTAGGTCAGGATCTTGTCAATGATGAGACTCTTTATGAAAAAGATTTTGGCGCCCGCTCGGATTTCGATGTGTTGCGGCATCCAGATCCCATCGCCGACGCGCGTCTGCTCCATCGTGAGGTGTGAGCCGGGCAGTACACGCGCCAGGAACAATCCTATGGAGAACGGCTGAGTCACTTGGCCATCGGCCTTGATCCACCCGACGTCCTCTTTGTCGACCTTTCGAACTTTCCAAAAAAGTGTTGGGACACCCGGCGCGAGGTTGTGATGGCGGAAGATAGGCCTCTTCCTTCAGGCTGGATGCCGGAACTCGACTACTGGGTAGCAGAAGGAGCGCCTGATCCAGAAGTTCTTCGGCCTGGCGAGCATCTACTCCCGATTCTCGGCACCAAAGCTCCGCCCGACACGCGCACCTGCACGCTGCCACATCAGTGCCGGATTCATCAAACGCAACGAGCGGAGGCGGTTTGCCGGCTTGAAGCGGAGGCTCTTTTACGTCGCGCGGGTCGGAGACTCGCAATCTGCTACACGCACTGCGCGAATGTCTACGACAAGCGGCCAGCGCATCGCGACGCCATCTATGCGTCGTTCAGCGCCGGCCGCGCCTTACTGCCATCGAGGGCTCACTTTGTGGTGGCTGCCGCGACAGCAACAACGGTTGGATGAGGAAGGCGCGCCAATATCTGCTGCCTCTCATTCTTCGGTATCCCGAAGCTGTAGGTCAGTCCAACCGGGGCCAGATGGAACCCGCGAACCCGATTCCCGACGATAGAGACAGAACTACCGCCGGAAGTTCCTGTCGATGAGCCGTTCAGCGGCATCACCATATTCACGACCTGGGTTCCCCGCCTGATTCTGAGGAGTTGGTAGTTCGCGCTTCCGGTGAACCTGAACGTATAGTCGCCCGCCGGTAGCACTGCCGTTCCCCAATTTGTTTGATGCGGCAGCGTAAAGCTGCCCACGCAATCCGCTCCTTGGAGCAAGCCCGCGCTCAAAATGGCGGCCAGCCCCAGGATTAGATTGATTCTGTGATTCGATTTCATTTCCGTTCTCCTGTTTCCGTGAGCAATCTCTTCAAATCGCTCAACATGTTCAGCCTGGACTAAGGCGGGGAGTTCGTCTATGGACTCGGCTTGCAATCCGGGTGGCCTGCATTTGTACAGCTAAGCCATTCAAAACAAACCGTCCAAAAACGAACTAGTACTTTGGTCACCGGGTGGTATACTCAACTCATACGAACGGCATGGCATCGTGCATGAACTGCGTCACTCCTCGGGTATCTTCCGCTTCGGCGCCTTTGAAGCTGATCTCGCCAGTGGCGAACTTCGCAAGCACGGCCTTCGCATAAGGCTGCAGGAGCAGCCCTTTCAAGTTCTCGCCTTGTTGCTGGATCGCGCCGGCGAAGTAGTCGGGCGCGGTGAACTCTGTCGCAGCCTCTGGCCAGCGGACACTTACGTCGATTTTGAGCAGGGCCTCGGTACGGCGATCAAGAAACTCCGTGTGGCGCTCAACGATGATGCGAATGCCCCGCGCTATATCGAAACACTCCCCAAGCGCGGTTACCGCCTGATCGTTCCGGTGGAGCTCCTTGCCAGTTCGCCGGAGCCGGTCCTGCAACTTGATTCCGACCCAGAGGTGATTGCGGAGCTTCCGCTTGAGTCTGTGCCGGCGGAATTGCCAACCGTTGAGTATTGGCGCGCCTCGTCTTCAAGCTACAGACCTTTTCTGCTCGGTGCACTTTTCATGCTGGCTGCCGTATTTTGCGGAATCGGCTTCGAGACATGGCGCAGCTCGCACGCGAAGCAGCCCGCCGGAGTCGCGAATGGGACTGCGGCCGTCCAACCTTACACCGCGCGCCCCCTGACGACGCTCTCCGGCGGCGAATATGAACCGGCGCTTTCGCCGGACGGCAAGATGCTTGCGTTCGTCTGGGATGAGCATGGCAAACAGCGCTTTCGTGTCTACACGCAAACCATCAGCACCGGCGAGCCAAAGCGGCTGACCACCGATGATGCCAACGAAGGCAGCCCGGTCTGGTCTCCGGACGGGCGATACGTTGCCTTCATTACGTACAGCGAAAGCGTTGAGGAGTCCGGAATCTATGTCGCCCCGGTCGCCGGCGGCGCAAGACGAAAAATCGCGAGCATCGCCCCACGCGGCACTATTTATGTACGCCAGATTGATTGGTCCCCTGATGGAAGCACCTTGGCGGTAGCAGATCGTCAAAAAAGCGAAGATCCTTATGCGATTTATCTGCTGTCCCTAAATAGCGGCGCGCGACGGCGTCTCGTCGAACCCGTCCCGGCGAGTCCCGGCGACAACGGCCCGGTGTTCTCTCCGGATGGCCGCCAGATTGCCTTCCGGCGTACCGAGAGCATCGGCAATAACGACATGTACGTAGTCGGCATCGCGGGTGGCAAACCGCGTCGTGTCACGTTCGATCAGCGCTTTGCTTCCTCGGTCACCTGGACCCGCGACGGCAACGAAATCGTGTTCGCATCCAAGCGCGCCGGGCCGCTTTCGCTGTGGCGCGTTAAGGTCTCCGGGGCCCCGCCTCAGGCAATCGCCGGAAACACCGAAGGCGGCTACTATCTGGGAAGCGCGCGCAATACGGATGAGTTCGTCTACTCCAGGTATCTTTCCGACAGCAATCTCTGGGAAATGGATGTGACCACGGGCTCTAACCACTGCGTGCTCCATTCGACACGTAACGAAACGAGTCCGCAGTACTCGCCCGATGGCACGCGCATCGTCTTCCGTTCCGACCGCACCGGTAACGACGAGATCTGGGTTTCAGATCGCTCGGGCGATCATGCCGTCCCACTCACTTCGTTCAACGGTCCACTGACGGGAACCCCGCGCTGGTCTCCGGATGGCCAGTTTGTGGTCTTCGATTCGCGACCGAACGGAAATCCCGATATTTACGTGGTGAGCGCTAGCGGTGGACCGCCCCGCCGCGTCACATCCGCCCCCGCCGAAGATGTTCTGCCGAGTTGGTCCGGCGACGGTCGCTGGCTCTATTTCGCATCCAATCGCAGCCGCCGCTGGCAGGTCTGGAAAATCGCTTCCGATGCGGTGAACGAGAGTGCCGCGCCTACACAATTGACACACCAAGGCGGGTTTTCTGCATTCGAATCGCCAGACGGAAAGAGCGTCTTCTACGCGAAAGGCCGGGACGTGGCAGGGATCTGGTCGGTCCCGAGTGGCGGAGGCAATGAACGACTTGTGACCGGCCTTCTCGGGCCGGGGTATTGGGGCAATTGGGGCGTTGCGCGAAACGGCCTGTTTTTCGTGTCCCCGGTGCCGCCCGATCGCGCAGCTGTCGATCTCTACCGGATTCCTTCAGGCCGCCTCCAACGCATCGCCCTGTTCGAGATACCGCCGCCCTTTAGCGATTCCGGATTCGCCGTGCGCCAGGACGGCAGCGCCATATTGCACACGCAGATGGACCAAATCAGCAGCGAAATCATGCTGGTCGAGAATTTCCGTTAGATAACTGCGCACAATGTCGAATCAATTCTTCCGCTCCTGCTCCGTTCTTGTTGTCGGCCAGTACGTGGTGACACCGGCTGCGTGGGCTTCAGCCAACGAAACTAACCCCTGGCCCGAACCGGATAATGTCAACGAGGCTTTCGGAATGGGTCTCGGTGTCGACTACTGCCCAAGCAGGAATGGGACACGAGTAGTTATTTACCGACCTGTTGGTCAGTTGCCTGACCGTCCGGAAGTAAGTCAGACTCTACAGAACCTCACAATCAAAACTCAAAGTAAGCGATTGATGGGCCTTTGCCGCTGATCTCAACTATAATCAAGCGGTCTTCGGGTTTCCGACCCGCGGTGTGAATCAGGAGGACATCAGTGACAACAATCATTCTCAGAAGCAGCGTAGGCGCGCTCGCGCTGCTGATCACCAGTTACGCTTCCGCCGTCACCATTAGTTACGTAGCCTCGTTGAACGGAGGGAGCCAGGTGCCGCCCGTAACCACACCGGCAACCGGCTTCGCCATCCTCACATTGAACGGCGATACACTCTCGATTGTGGAGGCTTTCAGCGGGCTGATTGGAGGTGCTGCCACCATAAGCCACCTCCATTGCTGCACGCTACCGGGCAGTGGTGCTAACCCCGCCAGCGTGCCTTTCCCTGGATTTCCGGCAGCGACAAGTGGCTCCTACTCGGCTACCTTCAACCTGTTGGATCCTGGTTTCTACACGGTCGGCACACCCGATAATCCCGGTTTTTTACTGCTGAACGGCGGAACCGCTGCGGGCGCGGAAGCGGCTTTGATCGCTGCTCTCAACTCGGGCCAAGCTTATGTCAACATCCATGACGCGGTGTACCCAGGCGGCGAGATACGCGGCAACTTCACCCTCACTCCCGAGCCAGGCACGTTCGGCTTGGCAGGCGTGATACTCGCATTCGCCGCGCTCATGATCAGTCGTTCGCGCACCCGAAACCTGCACTACTGAGCTGAGCAGGGCGATACTGTCCGAACATCATCAAGCGTCAGTACTGGCGGAAGAGGTTGGAAGCTTGGCGTGGCGCTGTCGTGTGCGCCTAGACGGCTATTGGCGCAACCAGACCACATCACCGGCCGATCTCCTTGATAAGTGCGGCCTTCCCGTGCTACCTCAAAGGCGAAAAGTCGACGGCGAGGCAAACTGCGATTCGATTTTGTCCGCGATCTTGCCGTGTTTAGACTGGAATTCAGCGCGCCGTCAGCTATTCCGGCCTTGGTGAAAAGTGTCCCAACGGGCCTTGGCCGTTTCGCAGCCCGGAAAAAAACCAGCATGTAGACACACGCGTCCTTGGACCGGGGCGGGTCCACCGGAACCCAGAATCCAATCACATCAAAGTGGCGCTTCTTGAAAAGCGGCTAGCTCTGGTCGCGTACAAAAGATTTCAGCACTGCAGAGTTCCGGATTCAAAGTGCGCTTGGTCTAACGTTTACTGTCGACCCAAAGCTTGCCTTTGACCTTGGAGAACATCCCGCCGTATTTGCCACGTGCATGATAGCCGGAGTTTGGTGTTGCCTGAAGCACGTGGGCGGGCGTGCCATTGACTACCTCCTCTCCGATCAGCTCAAAATTGAAGGCCAGCGGCACTTCGCGGACTAACGAGGCGTTGTCCTCCTCCTCTTGGCGCAGCCGAGCGACCCGCTCCTCGGGAGTCTCGCGCTTCAGCTTGTTAAGCTGGTCTTTTTGCTTTCTTTGTTCGGCGGGGGATGGAGGCCGTCCGTTGTGTTCCACGAGTTGCTCGAACGGAACACCATTGACAAAAATAATTGTCGAGACTTCGACGTCGTCCGCCTTCACGAGTCCGTGCGAGTCCAGGCGCCGATCCTCGTCACGCTGCAGGTACGTGTAATGTCTCCGCGCCCTCCAGCTCCGGTCCGTGGCGACGATGGAGGCCCCCACGATCGCGCGGACGTCCGGCCGCTTGGAATGATTCTGAGGTTGTGCAGCAGAAACGTCAAATTGAGCAAAGCCCACGGCTGAAGCCGCCATTATCGCCATCATAATGATCGGCGTTCTCATGCGGAGTTCCACCCCAGTAAAACACGACAGGACCTATTAGCGGCGTCAGCGCTGGCCTTTACCTGGCAGGGTTGATAAGAACATCGGTGATTATCTTCACCAGCCTTCAGCGCCGCGCTCCCGCCGATTCGATGAAGAATTGCATTCGGGCGACGAAGCAGAAATACTGAGGGCTATGCGCGAAGAACTCCGCCAGGAGTCAACAGAGGTCGGAAGGACTGGCTCAAGCCTTGAAGCCGTGTCAGAAGGAATGCGAGGTCCCGCAACCACGATTCAGCATCGCCCCGCTTGTGAACAGGGATTGACTGAACGCAATCCTTTCGCACGGGGATCCTAAATGATCATCCGTCGGGCTTGATCACGCAACGCGTGCCACTCATGAATGAGATAGCCGGCTTCGCCCTCTGCTACATCTCGTCGTTTGTCTTCGGAAAGTACAAGCAGTGCCTGAGTAGTGATTCGATCCTCCGCGTCTTGCTCCCTGGCGAGTGACTCGCGGGCATTTTTCAGATCGAAACGTGCATTCATGTGTTCCTAATCCGCCTCGGTCCATTTCACTTCAAGCTCGGTGCCTGCGTCGCGGTGTAAATAGAATAACGTCATCGGGGGCTCGCCTACATTCTCGAAGCACGGACTAACCTGAATATATTTTCCTCGGATTGCGATCTTAAGGAACGACAATCCCAGAAGCGATTTCATTGTCACCTCAGTAAGTTCCAAACAGTCAAAGGCCCACAATTTGGCAGCTTTGATTGCTTGCACGGCTGCTTTGCGTATTACGGTCTCCTCATGGACGCCAAAGCCAGTGTTCCCCATCTCGCCAGCCGTGTCAGAAACGGTCCATCCTGCGCCGTCAAGCTCCCTGCCAAGCTGTAAAGCGATTGGGAGCGGTTGCGACTGACTCTCCACCGGAGTACGGTTGCGCAGCAATTAACGAATTCGGCATCGGTACGATGTCCTGAACCATGATTGTGCCCATTTTGACTGTGTCGGTCGCGGTATCTTCCTCTTATGCGGCTCCGTTCCTGGTGATTACTTCCGTCCGCAAGCCTTGTTCCGGGTGCACAGACCCTGAGCCCTGAGCAAAATGCTCAAGGACTCGCCCAATATTTACGAACATGTCAATAGGCAAGGGAAAGACAACTGTCGTATTCTTTTCGGAGCCGATTTCTACCAGAGTCTGCAGGTAGCGAAGCTGGATGGCGGCCGGCTGCTTCTGGATCAGCTCCGCGGCCATCGCAAGCTTCTCGGCAGCCAAATACTCTCCCTCGGCGTGGATGACTTTAGCCCTTCGTTCACGCTCAGCCTCTGCCTGGCGGGCAATGACACGGATCATTTGCTCCGGCAAGTCCACCTGCTTTACTTCCACCATACTTACCTTGACGCCCCATGGCCCCGTGTGCTGATCGAGTACGCATTGCAGACGTTCGTTAATCTTGTCGCGCTGGCTGAGCAAGGAATCCAAGTCGACTTCACCGAGCACGGAGCGCAGGCTGGTTTGCGCAAGCTGCGACGTAGCGTACAGGAAGTTCTTCACTTCGATTACGGCCTTCGTGGGATCGATTACCCGAAAATAAACGATCGCGTTAACTTTGACCGTCACATTGTCGCGAGTAATCACGTCTTGGGCGGGCACTTCCATTGCCTCAACCCGGAGGGATATCCGGACCATGCGATCAATCGGCGCAAACACAAGAGCGATGCCTGGGCCCCGCGGCGAAACTAAAACGCGTCCCAGACGGAAGACCACGCCACGTTCATACTCACTCAAAATCTTGATGGACGAAAAAACGTACAGGATGACGATCATCGCTGGAACTACCCAGATAAGTTGGAACATAAGTACCTACGGTGCTGCAGTTCTCCATGAAACGCGCGATTCAACTGATTGCTGATGTAGAAGCGACCACCCTCTGAGGCCGCAACCAAACCAGTGAGGCAACGAACGGCAGCACGCTCGCAAGGAGAATCAGCCAGTTTCCTGCAAGTGCGAATGTTGGAACAACAGGGTTGAAGAGCAGAATGACCCCTGCGAACACAGCAGTGAAGACGTATTGTCGCGTACCAAGGCTCTCAAACATCACGATGATCGCACCAAGTCCAATCGCGAATCTCACAACGGCCTGATAGGCGGAAACATAGGGTGTGGAGACGTATGGGGACACAATTGCAGTGGCCATCAGCAGACCGATACAGGCCCACTTCACGGCTTTGATGCGGGCGGCCGCACGCTGTCTTTCCTCGAGACGATTTTTGTTCAACCACGCGCGCCACACGGTTTCATCCAGCGGCTTCGAAGTATGGGCTCGCGAATCTGGCGGCCCTTCAAAATGAATGGTATCGGACATTTGGCAACGCTTTCTTAACTACAGTGCGCCAATGCGCTAAGTGGAAACAGGAGGTGGCCCAGGCCACACGCGAAGAGCTGAGCGCTTTAACTCAGGCACGTGACCCACCTTCGTTTTCCCAAGCCTGGAGTGCGTCGCCGGCGAACAAGGACTTGCTCCGAACTGTAGCGGGTTCCTCGTGTAGCTCAGGCGAACTAAATGGAATTGTTGCCGCCATGTAGGATGGATCGTGAAAGCGTGGACTTACTTGAATATGCCTAGCGTGAGCGACCAGACTCGTGTAAGACAAGCCCAGAAATGATCGTCGTCTCATTTGAGTAATTTCCAGACAGTTGCAATGTTCCTGCTTCACGGCACTAATCACATGTGCTACAGCACGGCTTGTCCGAGCGTAATCGCTGAAACCAAAGCCAGTCGTGCGAACCTCGTTAGCCATGTAGAAGAATGTCCATCCCGCACCTTCGAGTGCCGTGCCCAGTTCGGCGCTAGTGAATTTAGTGATGGATGACCAACCTGCTGAATAACTCTCGGTGCCGACGACGAGTGATTGCGGCGTGAGAGTGCCCTCTGCGATGAGCATCGTGCCGACGCGAATTCTATCTATCATTGTTTCCTCGCGATCTTCGAAACTCAGCGTTTCGTTGTCTTACGGCCTGAAGTGTCCTTTGTTCACGAGCCGCGCCTTGTCTGACTTGCTTTGAGCGTTCTGTTCTTCTGCTTTTTGACGTTCAGGAGCTTCTTGGGCATCCATTTGAATTCCGGTAGCAATAGCCACGTGAGCTAAGGCATTGAGGTGCTTAGAAAACGCAATTAGTTCAAAACTAGAACCATAAGGAGACTGGGCAAGATTGAATGAGTACTCCGCATCTGCCCAGCAAGCCACGACCGTCACGCCTGCACTAAAGACGGTCGATGGGAACCGAGTCTCTGGCGGCGGATGCGTGGCAGCGCCGTATCGCGTCGAGAATGCCTCCGTGAGATCGTCGGCGCTCAGGCCTTGGGTCTTCTGATCGTCATAATTGACCACGATCCGAAATAGCTGGCCATTGTAAAAGCTGAACACGACCTGTTCTACGGGGTCCGTATCTCCGGAAGTACCGGAAAACCGCCCAGGATTCCAAGTCAGCTCCTGAATCCGCGCTGGACGTTCATGGATCGTTGTCACTTCGGACATATCCATTCCCGAGTGCTTCGCGGCTGCATCCAGGCTCATTCCAAATTGGAATCCGCGATACGTCGAAAGGTCGGCCCCGCATAGCAAGGGCGAGAAAAGCAGAAGCAAGAACGGCAGCTTCCTGATCAGCCGAGCTCTTTTCATTGGAGTGCTCCTTTGGGGAGTGTGCCTCAACGGAGACGACACTCGTTCATAGATTTCCCGGTGAGTAAACCTCTAAGATTCCCAATCGCTCATCGATCGGGAATCCAGAGAAGCGGTTGCGTTTGAGGCCGCAGCGAAAATTGCACGCGGTGCAACACAGACCAAAATTGGCAGAGTCCTACTCGCCGAAGTCCGAGCCATACTGGGGACTAGGTGAAGCAGCGTATTTATGCTCGCGGGGTTCACAAACCATGGCTTCCGTGGTCAGCATCAGGGATGCGAGCGAGCTGGCATTCTGCAGCGCCGAACGCGTCACCTTGGTTGGATCGATCACGCCGGCTTGTACTAAGTCTTCATATTTCGTGGTGGCTGCATTGAAACCATAGTTCACGTCGCTCTGTGTCCGGATATTCTCAATCACGACAGCGCCTTCGTGTCCAGCATTGTTAGCGATCTGGCGGGTTGGCTCCTCACAGGCCCGCCCGACGATCGCGATGCCGATCTTCTCATCGCCTGCAGAATTCAGCGAATCGAGGACATGGGCCGCCCGCAATAGCGCCACTCCGCCACCAGGCACAATGCCTTCTTCCACGGCCGCTCGCGTCGCATGCAACGCGTCTTCGACCCGAGCTTTCTTCTCTTTCATCTCCATTGCGGTCGCTGCGCCAACCTTAATCACTGCCACTCCACCTGCTAGCTTGGCCAGCCGCTCTTGGAGCTTTTCGCGATCATAATCCGAGGTAGTCGCCTCGATCTGAGTGCGCAACTGCTTGATGCGACCCTGAATAGCACTCTGACTACCGGCGCCATCAATGATGGTCGTGTTTTCCTTATCTACCGTCACGCGTTTCCCGCGGCCAAGATCATCGAGACCCAGCTTTTCAAGCCGGATGCCAGTTTCCTCCGCGATCGCTTTACCACCGGTGAGGATTGCGAGGTCCTCTAGCATGGCCTTACGTCGATCACCAAATCCAGGAGCTTTCACGGCGCAAACGTTTAAGGTTCCGCGCAACTTGTTGACTACCAGTGTGGCCAGCGCCTCACCCTCCACGTCTTCGGAAATCACTAGCAGCGGTTTTCCCGCCCGGGCGACCAACTCGAGCACTGGCAGCAGGTCCTTCATGTTGGAGATCTTCTTCTCATGAATCAGGACGTAAGGATCGTCGAGAACAGCTTCCATCCGGTCCGCATCCGTCGCGAAGTAGGGCGATAGATAGCCGCGGTCGAACTGCATGCCATCAACGGTGCTTAGTTCCGTCGACATCGTCTTCGATTCTTCGACGGTGATGACGCCATTCTTGCCCACCTTCTGCATCGCTTCCGCAATGGTGTTTCCGATCGTCACGTCGCCATTGGACGAAATCGTTCCGACTTGGGCAATTTTGTCGCCCTCGACGGGGGAAGATATTTTTTTCAGCTCTTCCACGATGGCCTGGACCGCGCTCTCAATGCCCCGCTTCAACGCCATCGGATTCGCTCCCGCCGCGACCGACTTCACGCCCTCGCGGAAAATCGTTTGCGCCAGGATTGTGGCGGTCGTTGTACCATCGCCCGCAATATCGCTCGTCTTGGAAGCTACCTCCCGAACGAGTTGCGCGCCCATGTTCTCGAGAGGATCTCGCAGTTCGATCTCTTTCGCTACCGTTACGCCGTCTTTGGTAATCGTTGGACCACCGAACTTTTTTTCGATGACCACGTTGCGGCCTTTGGGGCCTAGCGTCACCTTCACCGCATGGGCCAGCTGATTGACGCCACGCAGGATCGCTTGGCGGGAATTCTCACTGTAGATAATCTTTTTCGCTGCCATATAGTTTCCTCTTCCGCCTACGCAATCTTCGTTGCAGGCTTTTCAGCGCCTTCTAACGCGCCGAGCACTTCGTCTTCGCGCACGATCAAACATGCCTCGCCGGCCAACCTGATCTCGTTACCCGTGTATTTGCTATACAGAATGTGATCACCCAATGCGATATCCAGCGGTATTACAGTCCCATCTTCCAGGCGCTTACCTGTGGCCACCGCGACAACTTTGCCTTCCTGCGGCTCCTCTTTTGCGCTGTCCGGGATGAAGAGTCCCCCGGCAGTGCTATCACTCGCTTCGATGCGTTTCACAACAATCCGGTCGTGAAGTGGTCGGATATTCATGCTGAAGCCTCCCATTGGCTATAAGGCGTTTTTGTCTGCAGAAAGGAGTGACTCACTCTCACATGCCGGCTGCGCCATGAGAAGCAAAAGCTTTCAGGTCCTCGGGAACCAGCGAATCGCGCCTTCGCACCCAACCGCTTGAAATATCGCCCCCGGCTAAAACCACGTTGAAGATGGCAGCTTGCAAGGTTGAGCATCGCAACCTCCTGGGTTGTTGTGTTGGGCTAAGAGAGGGGTCCTGATGACTGACTTAGTTCAGCGATCAGGAGAGTGGGCGGAAGTGCTCAGTCGTTAACTATAGTAGGTGAAGTAGATTGATTTGTCAAGCTCACATGGCGTTAAACTACAAATAGCCTTAATCGCTCTCGGTTAAGCAGCGACCAGGAAGCCACATGGATATTGCCTCTGTAATTCGAGACCGCCTGAAGGAACTGGGCATTGGGCAGCGCGAGTTGGCGGTAGCTGCCGAGGTGACCGAGTCCTACATCTCGCAGTTGCTGGCTCAAAAGAAAACGCCGCCCGCCCCGGATCGGACGGACATCTACGACAAAATTGCCAAGGTTTTGAAAATTCCCAGCAAAGAGCTGGCAAGATTAGCCGACACTCAGCGGCGGGAAGAACTCAGACGGAAAGTTCTGGATCCACCGCGGCCGCTCTTCCAGGAATTCCGCCAGCTCATTCTCCGGAAATGTGTGGCCCCGAAGCGAAAACAGATCACCAATATCTTCGAACGGGAGCCGTTCGGCGAGTTCGAACGCTTCATCACCCAAAAGCTTCTCGATGTAGCCAAGCGAGTGGCGAAAGAAGAGCTCGAAGACGAAAAGTGGATTCACCGCCTCGCCCGAGTTGGCAAGCAAAGCTACGAAGCGACACGGGTCTTAATTCTTGAATTCCTGGATACAGATGTTTTTCACGTCTCGGTTGAAAACTGCATTTCGTTTCTCGGCCCGCTTATTGAAAGTTGGGATATCGAATTCGAGAGCTTCGGGATGCAGATCGTCCTGAACCGCAGATTGACGCGGAAGCACCTGAAAAAACTCGAATTCCGGGAAGCGGAACCCGAGGCCGCTTTCGAAACAGAGCCAGGTCTGGAGGCGTTCCTCGTCGACACCAAACTCAGCGCCGGCATCACCGACCACGAAATAGTTTTTCTGAAAAGCCTCAGGTTCGACGGAAAACGACCTTCTCCGCTTTACTATTACCGGGAGCTACAGAACCTCAGAGATCCGCTCAATTTCCTTCCGTTGTCCATCAAAAAGCGACGAGAGCCGGAAACGAAGAATTCCGTCACGAGATCTGCAGTTTGGAGAAAGACCCCTGAAATTGGCGGCAAGCGTCAAAGGTGAATGTACGAAGTACTGTCCCCCCCGGCGGGAGAGCAAGGTGAGCGGAATATTTGTCAAAACGACCAGGGTGTGCGTCCCCAATCAACCTTGAACAGAAGAACCCGAGGGTAATGGCGGCCAGAGGCGGTCTGAAAACGCAAAACGCAGCACGATGGACATTGGGGCTTTCGGCGGGCGACTTGATGCCCGATCATATCCTTGACGGCAGGGACCGGAATTGATCAGCTATTGAAGGTCTGTACACATTAGAATCTGATGAACTCGCGCTTGAAGTTCTCGCCTGATGATGCCTTGTTTGACAATACGAAGGGAAAACAACATGCAACACCAATTGGTTACGTTCGTCTTGGCCGGAGGCAGGGGTAACCGTCTCTTTCCATTGACGGAAGAGCGCGCCAAGCCCGCGGTTCCATTTGGGGGCAAGTACCGAATTATAGATTTCGTGCTCAGCAACCTCATCAATTCAGGCCTGTACTCGATCTATGTGCTTGTCCAGTTCAAGAGCCAATCGCTCTTGCGTCACTTGAGAGATGGCTGGCAATTCGGTGGCTTGCTGAACGATCAATTCATCGTCCCTGTGCCGGCCCAGATGCGTTCAGCCGATGAAACGTGGTATTCCGGCACTGCCGACGCAATATTCCAAAATCTAAATTTAATCGATGACCTCGATGAGCACTTGATAGCGATCTTTGGCGCTGATCATATCTATCGCATGAACGTGCGTGACATGGTTGACTTTCACGAGCGAATGCATGCCGATGTAAGCGTCGCAGCCATCCCTGTTTCAGCCCATCTGGCGGCGGAATTCGGAGTCCTTGAGGCTGCGGCGGATGGCGCCATTCTCGGTTTTCATGAGAAAACCGCACAAGCGCCCACTATCCCTGGTGAGCCACACAATGTGTACGCCTCAATGGGCAATTATATTTTCTCAGCTCGCACGTTGCTGCGGGAGTTGGAGGCTGACGCTCTGCGATCGGATAGCAGGCATGATTTTGGGCGCGACATTCTACCTTCCTTGCTCGGACGAGCTGCTATGTACGCGTACGATTATCAGGCGAATGCTATTCCCGGAGAGGCGGCCGATGTCCCTGCTTATTGGAGAGACGTGGGAACTCTTGAAGCATACTACGAGGCGCACATGGATCTCTGTGGGCACGTACCTTCCCTGAATCTTTATAACCGGCGCTGGCCCATACGAACGGCCAGCTATCCTGACCCGAGTGCGAAATTCAGCTTTGATGAGGAGGGTTGTCCAGCTCAAGCCATAGGTTCGATCATTTCGGGTGGATGTGTTCTCTCGGGAGGCATAGTTCGTGGCTCAGTACTCGGCCGGGGTGTCCAGGTCCGCAGCGGGGCGGTTGTCGAAAACTCTATCATTTTCGACAATTGCATCATCGGGCCGCAATGCAAGATTCGCCGGGCGATTCTCGATGAGAACGTCACATTGAGGGGCGACGTGAATATTGGCTACGACCTCGAACAGGACCGCGCCCGTCACCACGTAACGGAAACTGGCATCGTTGTGGTTACCAGCAGTACCGAAGCCAGCGGCATGCATGGTGCTTCCGCCGCTTTCAGCAGGGAGTGATCGATAGTCAATCGCTGGACCCAACTAGGAGGTGATTTTGCTCCGGGATCCCGGGGATGCAGAAATTCTGGCGAGATCCATAGCGAGAACTGGAAATACCCAGTACGGTTAACAGATCTCTAAAAGCATTTCCATGAGTGTGGGCTTTTTCTGTGACCGAAAGAAAGTTTAACTCTCGAATGGGCTTTCGACGCGCGCAATTCGCCGTAATCGTCAGTACGCAAGCTAAGGCGAGCACGCACGAGTACGACCGCACTATTACGGTTGCAAACGGTAAAAACTTATTCAGCAAGTTGCTCAGCACACTCGCTGTCGAACTCAGAGCCGATACGGTCCGCATTCTCGATCAGACTGCCAACTCCGAGCCCGGCGAAGCGACTCAAATGACCACTGAAGATGACGTTCCCGCTTTAAGGGGACTCGTTCGCCGATGATCAAGCTTTGGTCTATGCGCCAGCGGCCCTTCGTCGTTGCTATCACGACGCCGGTTCCAACGAGCTTGGGCATTCTTTCGTCCTCGCTCGCGCTTTTCTTCTAGACTGACCGTCGCCCAATAATTGCGCGAGACTTGCCCCATGGTTCGGCGAAATACCTCCGACTGGCCAGGACTCTTGACGCTCCGGTTCAGGGCAGAGTTACGCACCTCTGTCTCGCTGAGCAGCGCGTCGAGGCCCCGGCTGAGCGCATCGTAGCGCGATAGCTGACATTCTCGGGCAATCCGATTCAGCTTCTTATAAAACGAGTCCGTCGCTTCCAGCCAGACGGGCCGCCTCGGGTCATCTATCGCGCGATCTCGTTGTTTTGCCATATTGAGAGCCAACTGAAAAGCCCGATCAGTCTTCATCGGCGCTGCTTCCCAGCTCCCTTTCAAGTTCCTCAATGGTAGGCAAACTCCCCTTCAAATCGGCCGGTAGCGATTCCGACAATTTGTATTCCGAAATGCCGATGGGCGTCGTCGTATTTCTGAGAGCATATTCCGCCACAACTTGGTCCTTCGTCTTGCAGATGATCAGGCCGATGCTCGGCCGATCGTCCGGGTGGCGCAGCAGGTCGTCAACAGCGGCAAGATAGAAATTCATCTTACCGACAAACTCCGGCTCGAATGCCTTCGCCTTCAAGTCGATGACCACGAAGCAACGAAGCTTCAGATGATAGAAAAGCAGGTCGACGAAGAAATCATTTCCGCCGACGTCGAGCCGGTACTGGCTGGCAACAAAGGCAAACCAACACCCAACTCCAGGAGGAAATCTCTCAGGTGCGCCAGCAAGCCCTGCTCCAGCTCGCGTTCGTGAGCGTCCTCAGCAAGCATCAGAAAATCGAAGGTATACGGGTCTCTCGTGATCTGCTGGGCAAGGTCGGACTGCGGGGGTGGAAGCGTTCGCTCAAAGTTCGTGACTGCTGCCCCTGTGTGCTTGTGCAACGCGGTCTCGATCTGATGCACCAGCACATTGCGGCTCCAGCCGTGTTGGATACTCGCTTTCGCATACCAGACCCGGTCCGATTCGACTGTGAGCTTTTCGAGCAGGGTCAAATTGCGGTAGCAGGTGATTTGTGCAAGAACCTCTTGCACAAATTCCTCCTCCGGCCAAGCGCCTGCATGTACTTGAGATTTCGGGGCGAAAAACCCTTCATCTCTGGAAAGGACTTCTTCAGGTCCGCTGCCAAACGGTCAATCACTTTCGCGCCCAGTTTTCCCTCTGTTGCCGAACCAGGATGTCCCGCCCAATCCGCCAATACAGCAGGACCAACTCGCGATTGACCGACACGGCCGCTCGCAATTGCGATTCGCGAATACGCTGTTTCAGCTCCTGCAGGAAAACAGGATAAGTATCGGGTAGAGTTTGCTGTTTTGCTATTTGATTTGATCTCTTCTCGGATTTTGGCAATTGCGATTCTCCTTTACTTGCAAGCTTTCTGCTGAATCAGCACGGCGGTCGCTCGATTCACTTCTAAACCTGTGCCGTCTTTGCTAATCCTCGCCGGGCATTCCGGCCAAAGCACGCGGATGTCTTTCAACCAACCATCGAGCTTCTCTCGAAACCGGCGTGGCCGCGCATATTCAATCGATCCGATCTGGCTGGCCAGACCGCATGGCCCAAACAGCGGAATCATCTCATTTCCTTTTGCCACAAAGCAGCGATAAGAAAGCCACATGAATAGATCTAAGGCAGCCGGAGCCCCTCCAAGCACCTTGACCGCTTCCAGATCTGCCGGTATTGGATGCGCCACGATCTCTCGGTAGAACTCGTCGCTGAGCACAATCACATTCTCGAACTGGTCGGAAACTGGATACTGCTCCGGATCGCGGCTGTACCAGATCTGCGCTTCGCGGAAGAAACTGAATCGCGACCTTTGGACCACCTTGGCTGTACCTCTGAGCGTGTCGGTTCCGAAAAAGATTGTTGCTCCGAAGACTCGCTCGAAAGCGGCGACCAATCGCCGGTACTCCTTGCCTCCCGTGTGCATTCCGAAGGTTTCCAACATCTCCGCAGCCGTGCGGAAGCGAATCGTCTGGCTCTGCTGGCGCACCGCAAGCGTGGCCAGGTAAATCGGAACCATACGATCCTGCCCAAATGGCAGCCCGTAGTTCGGATGCCCCGTGATCTGTAGGACAAAATCACCGTTCCGGCGTTCGTAAAGCATTTCGCCGGCGGGCGGCTTGCGCACCGGCAGCCCACATAAGACAAAAGGTCTCGAACTGAATCCCACGTTCTGCTTTCCTTCCTCACGTTTCAAGCGCACCATGCAACTGCCTTCGGCTTGTCGGAGCTTCTGTTTCGAAACCACGAGTTCCGGCAACATTCGTTTCAGGCCGGCACCGGCGGACTCCATGCCGGTCGTAACTGTGTCGTGCCCGAACACACGTCGGGCATTCGCGTTTTGCAACCCTCACCTCGCGTCAGCGCCGAACCGGGTTCAGCGCGCGTCAGGCAAGTGATTTGGAAGTGATTGCTTGCTGATTTTCGGGAGCCAAAGCATCCCCGGCTTCAGGAATGCGATTAATGCGTTAAGCCGGGTTTCGACTAAACCTGAGGAAACTCCATGGATCTCTATGCACTGGGTTGATCTCCATGAACGCCTTTGTCTTTTATTTACAATCGAGAATCGTTTTCCCAAGCTGGACGTCGCGGGTTCGATCCCCGTCTCCCGCTCCATAGAATCAATAACTTAGAGCGATGTACCCGTTCCTGCGATTCCTACAACAAGGGCTTAAATGATGGCAGGCCCGGGACTTACGGTCCCAATAAGCGATCATTGAATGCAGACGTCCAGCGGTGCAAAGCCGGCACAGCCCCTCCCGTTCCAGCGAAACGTCAACTAAACGGAGGTGCGCTCCAACCGATTCCGTTCGTCAGAATCCAACGGAACTGAGCCAGCACAATGCCGAACTGTCAAAAGAATCAAGAAGCAATCTCTCGTCTTTCGCCAGAGCAGTTTGAGGTGACGCAGCGTAACGGGACGGAGCGTCCCTTCAAGAACGCCTACTGGGAGAACAAAGAACCAGGTCTTTATGTGGACGTGGTTTCAGGTGAGCCGCTATTCACCTCCATGGACAAATTCGACAGCGGCTGTGGGTGGCCGAGCTTTACTAAGCCGGTCGAGCGCGAAAACGTCCTCGAGAATCGGGATACGAGCCATGGCATGATCCGCACCGAAGTTCGTTCGCGGGCTGCCGACAGCCATTTGGGCCACGTATTCCCGGACGGACCTCGGGATGCGGGCGGTTTGCGCTACTGTATCAATTCCGCTGCTCTACGATTCATTCCCGTCGATCAACTCGAAACCGAAGGATACGGCGACTACTGCCAACTGTTCCAGGCATCACAAGAAGGAGTGACGAAGTAAGGTCTCCACTGAAGTAGCGACTCTTGCCGGCGGTTGCTTTTGGGGGATGCAAGATCGGCTACGTCGCCACCGAGGCGTGATCTCCACACCAGTTGGCTATACCGGTGGCGCCGTGCCGAACGAACATATGGCAATCACGAAACGCATGCCGAACCAATTGAGATAGCGGTCAAAATCGTCGAAACCAGATCAGCCCATGTTGTGGCAACGACCACCCAGCCGCCGTGTGGCACGCGTCTAAAGTTGAGAAAATTAAGCCAGAAGGCTGAATGAACGAAGCAACAGAATGCCGCAGCGAACGTGCATCGGGAATCGAGATCTCGCAGAATGGGTCGGGCCTGTTTTCGACAGAGTCCGTCCTGAATCTGTTGAAATTGATTCTGGCAGGATCTCCACTAGCTGAAGTTCTCACGATCATTGCGCGATCGGTTGAATCTCGGGGCGACGGCACACTGTGTACCATCTGGCTTCCAGACGAGAGCGGCACGAAACTCTATTGCGCAGCGGCCCCCAGCCTCCCCGGATTCGGCGCTCAAGTGGGACTGATGTGTATTGGTCCGAAAGGCGCGTCCTGCGGCACCGCTGTCTATCGCGGGGAGCCGGTCTATGTCACCGATATCCTCAATGACCCTCTCTGGGATGACTATCGTGACCTGGTGTTGCCATACGGCATCCGTGCGGTATGGTCGCGGCCCCTGTTTGCTCGTGACGGAAAAGTGCTGGGGACGTTCGCCATCCTTTACCGTGAAGTGCGTACGCCTTCTATTGACGATCGTGAGTTGATTGAGAATGCCGGCCACATTGCCGGTATCGCTATCGAACGCCAGCTAAACGAAGAAAAGCTGCGTCACGAACACGACCGGCTGCGTTTGCTCCTGGAAATCACCAACAGCATGACCTCAAAGCTGGACTTTCGTGGTTTGGTAGAGGCGCTCTCAACAAATCTGCTGAGTGTCACGCGTTGTGACTTCTGCGCATTACTCTTGCCTCAGGCTGATCGGAAGCAGTTGCGGGCCACTGTTTTGTACAATCCCGAGGCTCGCGGCTCTATCTGCGATGGCGCCAGCGTGCCCGTTCAAGGATCGGCATGCGGGAAGGTCTTTCGGACTGGCAAAGGCGAACACATCGATAGCCTCGTCGAGATGCGCCATGACCCGGAAAGCTTCGGGAATGAAGAAGGGCAGCGATTCTTTGCGCAGATCATGGCCGAAGGTCTGAAGTCCGGCTGTGAACTGCCGCTCATCGGCCGAAGTGGGGTCGTGGGCGTGCTATCTGCGCTGAGCCGGTCGAAACGGGCTTTTTCCAAAGATGACTTTGCCTTTCTCGAACAGGTAGCCCGGCAGGTTGCGATTGCGGCGGAGAACGCGCTGGATTACGAACAGGCAACCGAGGAAAAGAACAGAGAGACAGAGCGAAGAGTCTACCTTGAAGAGGAAATTCGCGCCGAGTTTGGCGCAATCATCGGCGGTAGTCCGGCTTTGAAGAGCGCGTTGAGCCTGGTATCCGTGGTGGCGCCTACGGATTCGAGCGTGCTGATTCAGGGCGAGACCGGAACCGGCAAGGAACTCATTGCGCGCGCGATCCACCATCTCAGCAGCCGGCGGCAGCGGGCCTTTGTCAAACTGAACTGCGCGGCAATTCCGCTAGGGCTCCTTGAGAGCGAACTGTTCGGCCACGAGAAAGGGGCGTTCACCGGCGCGATTGCACAGAAAGTCGGACGCTTTGAATTGGCGAACAAAGGCACACTGTTTCTGGACGAAGTCGGCGACATCCCGCTGGAACTGCAGGCGAAATTGCTCCGCGTTCTACAAGAGCAGGAATTTGAGAGGCTCGGCAGCAACCGGACCCACAAAGTGGATGTCCGGCTGGTTGCGGCGACGCACCGCGATTTGTCCGCCATGGTCAGACAGTCGACCTTTCGCGAAGACCTGTATTACCGGCTGAGGGTCTTTCCGATTCATGTTCCCCCACTGCGGCAGCGCAGGGAAGACATCCCGGAACTCGTGCGGCACTTTACCGCGCTGTTTTCGCAACGAATGAATAAGAAGATCGAGCATATCCCGAAGGAGACGATGGACGCGCTCGTGCGCTACGGCTGGCCTGGCAATATTCGTGAACTGCAGAATTTCATCGAACGAGCAGTGATTCTGTCGCCTGATTCAGCACTCCGTGCGCCTGTTGGCGAGTTAGAACCGCTCCATGCGCATCGCGAACACGAAGTCGTGCTCAATGGCCTTGCGGAAGTGGAACGAGATCAAATTGTGCATGCGCTGGAAGCCAGCAACTGGGTGATCGGTGGCCGAAATGGCGCGGCCGAGCGTTTGCGGATGAAGCGCACATCTTTGCTGTACCGGATGCAAAAACTGGGCATCAATCGCGTTCCCAATACACACGACCGTCGTTCGCCGAAGCGGCCTTCATAGGCGGCTTTCAACTCCGTGGGTGCAGGAACCCGCTGCGACGGGTATTTGACAGCGATCCGTCGGAGTCGGATACCCGTCGCAAGTTCGTCAGCACTAGCCTCGATATCGTCAATGGGCTGAATATCTTAGTGTTCGGCACAATGGTTGCCCTCTCTTATAGAGAAGGCTCTTCCATGACGACCTACCATTACGGCTCTGTGAGCGGACAAAAGCTCTTTTATCGCGAAGCAGGCAGTAAGAACGCACCGACCATCGTACTTTTGCACGGTTTCCCCAGCTCGTCGCACATGTTTCGTGAGCTGATTCCAAAAATCTCCGAACGGGTCCACGTAATCGCACCCGACTACATTGGTTTCGGCTACAGCGACGCGCCAGCGGCGACGCAGTTCAAATATACGTTCGACAATCTGGCCGAGCATGTCGAAAAGCTCCTTTTCAATGAACTTGGTTTGAAAAAATTCAGCATCTACGTGCAGGACTATGGCGCTCCTGTCGGATATCGCATTGCGTTGCGGCATCCGGACGCGATCGAAGCAATCGTTGTACAGAACGGCAACGCCTATTCGGAAGGTATCGGTGAGGGCTTCACTGTAATGAAACCGTTCTGGAAAGAACGAACCACAGCAACAGAGGCGCCTGTTCGAGCGTTACTTACAAGAGAAACGACGATCTTTCAATACACGCATGGTGTAAAAGAACCGGACCTGATCAGTCCCGACGCGTACACCGTCGATCAGTTCTTTCTAGACAGGCCCGGTAATGACGCGATTCAACTTGACCTGTTTCACGATTACCAATCGAATCTGGGGCTGTACGAAAAATGGCACGAGTATTTCCGCGCGAAGCAGCCCCGAATGCTGATTGTGTGGGGAATCAACGATCCCTTCTTCACTGTAGAAGGGGCGAAGGCCTACCAGAGGGACATTCCCGATGCCGAATTGCACTTGATCGATACAGGGCATTTTGCGCTGGAGGATTCGTCCGATTTCATCGCGGAACGGATAAAGCAGTTCCTAGGCAAATCTCACGTGCCTTCGCAAGCACCAGCTCATGCATAAGGAGTAAAGCTGGTGGCATCTCTGGATAACGTGACGGTGATTCTTGCCCATGGGGCCTGGGCGGATGGATCAAGTTGGAGCGAGGTGATTTGCCGCCTCACCGGAACAGGCCCAAATCGGCCGCTACGGGCAACCGGAGGAGATTACCGGTCTGCTCGCGTTCATGGTTTCGCCTGCAGCGAAATGGATGACCGGCTCCTCGCTCCGCATGGATGGCGGCGAGATTAAAGGGGTATAAGCTTGTCTCATTTCGAAGAGTACGATCTGGTGATCCTCGGCGACGGCACAGGATCGACACTTGCGGCATGGGCATTCGCCGGTCAAGGACAGCGGGTTGCGGTAATCGAGCGTAAGTACATAGGCGGATCGTGCCCGAATATTGCATGTCTGCCAAGTAAGAACATTATTCATAGCGCGAAAATCGCGTCGTACTTTCGCAGAAGTGAAGAGTTCGGGATAGCTACCGGCAGCGTCCCTGTCGATATGCAGGCGGTGCGCGGTCGAAAGCGCGCGATGGTATCGCGCCTAAATGAGGACTATCTCGCCAATTTCAAGAAGACCGGAGCGGAATTCATCTGTGGAACCGGGCGCTTCGTAGGAACGAAGACCCTGGAAGTTACCTTAAACGCTGGAATAACTCGCCGCCTCCGCGGAGCCAATGTAATCGTCAGCACGGGTACACGGGCCGGACTGGAACCCATTCCTGGCTTGGCCGACGCACGGCCGCTCACGCACGTTGAAGCGCTCGAATTAGGTGAGATTCCCGAACACCTCATAGTGCTCGGCGGTGGTTACATCGGCCTCGAGCTATCGCAGGCGATGCGACGGTTCGGTAGCAAGGTGTCCGTGATCGACAGGAATGGGCGCGTGCTTCATAGAGAAGACGACGATGTGACAGAGGCCCTTGCCAACCTTTTGAGGGACGAGGACATCGACACAATCTTGAACGCACAGGTGAGACGGGTCTCCGGAAGGTCAGGTGATTCAGTAGCCGTTGTTGTCGAACAAGGCGGGATAGAAAAAACTCTCGCGGGCACCCATCTCCTCGTCGCGGCGGGCCGGAGGCCCAACACGGAGGATATTGGGCTGGAACTGGCCGGGGTTGAATTGACCGATCGCGGATATATCAAGGTCAATGAACGGCTTGAGACAACGGCACCCGGCGTTTGGGCCATCGGCGAGGTAGCCGGTAGCCCGCAATTTACGCACGTGAGTGTGGATGATTTCCGCGTTGTGCACAGCAATCTGACCGGCGGTAATCGCGTAACGACTGGACGGCAAATTCCGTTTTGTGTATTCACGGATCCGGAGTTCGCCCGCGTAGGCCTGAGCGAGAAGGAAGCGAAGGCTCAGGGAATCCGCTATCGCTTGTTCAAAATTCCAATGGAACAAGTGCTCAGGGCGCGAACCCTTTCCGAAACACGTGGGTTCCTGAAGGCTTTCGTCGATGTTGACAGTGACCGTCTTCTGGGTTTCACCGCCTTTGCTGTGGCCGGTGGCGAGATCATGGGTTCCGTCCAGACCGCGATGATGGCCGGGCTGCCCTATACCGCACTGCGCGATGGTATTTGGGCTCATCCGACTCTTGTCGAAGGGCTCATTCCGTTGTTCTCGTCTGCGCCCACGTCTATCATTCCGTGACTCAAATCGTGTTCAGAACGAAATCTTTCCATGAAGGAGTAAAAACGTGACTATTCTGATTAAAATGCTGGCCAGGGTGGGCCTTCTTAAAGAGGACGTCGATTATCATTTCCTCCGGGCGTCGATGGCGATCATCTACTTCCTTTTCGGCTATCAGAAGTGGTTCGCTTACGAAGCGAAGGGCCTTATCCCGTTCTTCACGCATGGCCCTCTCATCTTTTGGATGTACCCTGTCTTCGGCGTGAAAGGCGCCACGTATTTTTTAGGCGTTTCGGAATGGCTGTTTGGAGCGTTGTTGCTTGCCGGGTTCTGGAACAAGAAGCTCGGCGTACTCGGTGCGTTGGGGTCGGTTTTCACGTTCTTATGTACGATCACAATCATTCCGTTTATGCCGGATGGCTGGGCGGTGTCGGCAGGCGGATTTCCCGCCATGGTCGGGAACGTTGCGTTTTTGATGAAGGATTTGGTTCTCCTCGCTGTATCGTTTTACCTGCTGAAGCAGGACACCTTCAGACTTACCTCTGCTGGCTCGATCGATGGCTTTGAAAATATTGACCACCGCGCACACCAGCGGTTTCAAACCGACGGTTACTAAACAAATTAGGGGAAACTCGCGTATCGCCTACGCAGCGTATTGGTACATCGCAAATGATTGTTTCCAATCCAGAAGATTTTCGCAAACAAAACGATAGACCATCAATTCTTGTGTTTGACGTCAACGAGACCCTGCTGGATATCGAAGCTATGGCGCCGCTCTTTGCGCAACTGTTCGGTGATGCCCAGGTCCTTCGCGAATGGTTCGGTCAATTGGTTCTATATTCCGGGGTCGTGACCCTTTCCGGTCTTTACCAGGACTTTTTTGCCTTAGGGCAGGGCGTTTTGCGGATGCTTGCCGAGATCCACAAGGTGGATATTCATTCAAGCGACATAGATGAGCTGAAAACGCGCATGCTGAATATGCCCGCGCACCCGGATGTCCCACCGGGTTTATCTCTCTTGAAAAACGCAGGATTCCGGCTCGTCACGCTAACGAATTCGCCCACTCACCCGCAGGGTAGTCCGTTGGAGCGTGCAGGTATGGCACGCTTCTTTGAACGTCAGTTCAGTGTCGATTCCGTTCAGCAGTTCAAACCCGCGCCGAAGGTGTATCAGATGGTCGCATCTATGTTGGACGCTCCTGTAAGTTCGCTGTGCATGGTCGCGTCGCATGTGTGGGACACAATCGGCGCGCAGAGTGCAGGTTACTCGGCAGCGCTCCTGGCGCGATCGGGAAATGTACCCCTTACTGTAGACGGGTTGCCTCAACCGGATTGCATTGCGCCTGACCTAGTCCAACTTGCAAACCAATTGATTAGGTTTAAGCGCACAGCCCGTCTGGGGGGCGTTGTGCGCGGTCAATCTTAAGGGATTGAACCGAAGCTCGATAGAAAGGAGAAGAAATGGGACTGTCCTGGCAACAAGGCCCCCTCTCACCGGGCGCCATCGGGCGATTCCTCGTGCCTGAGCCGCTACCCAAAAGATTGTTATACGCCGAGCCACTACGCCGGCGGATGCGAGTGCGCTTCGGCGGCCAGTGGATCGCCGATAGCGAACATGTGCTTCTATTGTTCGAACCCGGCCACTATCCAATGGCCTACTTTCCAGAGAGCGACATCGCTCCAGACACTCTGGAACGTATCGAGCACACCACCCGGCATCGCGATCTTGGCCTCACATCCTGGTACACGGTGCGTGCTGGCGATAAAAGCGCGCCTCGAGGTGCATGGCAGCACGTCCAACTGCCAAACTACGCAAGCGAACTCGCGGGGTGCATCGCGTTCGCATGGCCCGCCATGGACGCCTTCTATGAAGAAGACGAGCGAATCGTGGGCCACGCCGCTGATAGCTACCATCGCATCGATATCCGCCAGTCTTCGCGCCGGCTCCTTGTGCGCCATCGTGATCGCACGATCGCCGATACGAAGCGGCCGTTGGTTCTGTACGAATCGGGCTTCGCGCCGCGCTGGTACGTTACGCGCGCCGACATCGATGAATCGGCGCTGACCCCCGTTGAGCATCAGACCTTCTGCCCGTACAAAGGGCTATGCAGCTACTACGATATCGGCGACGCACATCTGGCGGCATGGTCATACCCTGAAGCCTATGCTCCGGTCGGCCGTATCTTGAACTGGGTATCGTTCGAGCCCGATATCGTTTCGGTACAAATCGACGGAAGCCGGCTCCGCCTTGAGCCAGGTCAGGCCGTGATTCCGCACGGCCCCGATCGGGACCTCGACGTGTTACGGTCAAGTGGCCGTAGAGGAGCACCATGGCCCGACTCTTATCCGTGAACGTCGGACTTCCACACGATCTTGAGTGGAAGGGGCGCACTGTACACACCGCGATCTGGAAGAATCCTGTTCACGGCCGCTGCCGGGTCAGGAGGTTGAATCTGGACGGAGATGGCCAAGGTGACCTTGCAGGGCACGGCGGTGAGCAGCGCGCCGTCTTCGTGTACCAGATCGAATCGTACCGTTACTGGCAGGCGCAGCTCAAGAGAACGGATTTCATTCATGGACAGTTCGGCGAGAACTTCACGATCGAAGGATTGGCAGATGCCGCCGTGTGCATTGGAGACCGTTATCAGATCGGCAACGCGGTGTTCGAGATCACGCAACCTCGGGTTACCTGCTATCGAATCGGTATCCGGATGAATGAGCCCCGGATGCCGGCATTGCTGACGGCGAGTGGACGACCGGGATTCTACTTCCGTGTCTTGCAGGAAGGCGAGGTGGAAGCCGGAGACGAAATCAAGAAGATCGGGGAGGCGAAGGAGCGCATGACAGTCGCTGACATCAACGCGCTTCTCTATTCATCCGAACATCCCCGCGACCGACTGCAGCGTGCATTGCAGATCGAGGCGCTTTCGCCTGGATGGCGCTGGTCCTTTCAGGCATTGCTGCAGAGCCAAACGGCTGCCGCACCGAGTGGCAACGCGGGGCTCGCGCCCGCGGCAGCCGCGCATCCGACCGCGCCGGGATTTCGGCCGCTCAGGGTAACGGCAGTCGAATCCGAGTCCGCCGACGTTCTTTCGCTGATCATGCAGAGCGCGGACGGGCAGCCGCTACCAGCGGCTCTGCCCGGTCAGTATGTGGTCTTGCGTCTTCAAACAACTCTCGGTGGCCCGCCAGTTTTTCGCAGCTATTCACTATCAGGTCCTCCCTCGACGGACCGCTATCGAATCAGCGTCAAGATTGAGCCGAATGGGGCGGCCGGAACGTGGCTGCGGGACCACGTTCACGTGGGTGACGCCCTCGACGTCAGCTCGCCACGCGGAAGTTTTGTTCTGCAAACGAGCGAGCGGCCGTTGCTGCTGCTCAGTGCGGGGATCGGGGTAACGCCTGTTTTAGCAATGTTGTACGCATTGGCCTCGGCGCGTTCGACACGGCAGGTCTTATGGGTGCATGCGGCGCGCGATCGGGAGCATCATCCGTTCGCGGCCGAAGTCCGCCGCCTCATCCTCGCACTCCCGCATGCTCGCAGTTATGTTTATTACAGCAGGCCGGGCGCGCGCGACAAAATCGGTGAAGATTTTGACGCTGCCGGTCATCTATCGCAATCGGTGTTCGACGAGATCGGCATCCCAAAAGAGGCCGATGTATATCTCTGCGGGCCGACTCGTTTTATGAGGGAGATGAAAGAAGCGCTCGCCACCTCGGGAGTGTCCCCGCAACAGATTCGCGTCGAACTTTTTAGTGGCCGTGAGCCGATGACTCCCGGCGTCGTCGGCTCAGTAAGACGTGATCCACATTTGCCGATAGATGACGCCAAGACGGGTTCGCTGGTGTCATTCGCGCGCAGTGGCATTGCCGCACACTGGAACGCGTCGAAGTACGAGAGCATTTTGGAGCTTGCCGAAGCGTGCGACGTCCCAGCCCGTTGGTCGTGCCGAACCGGTGTTTGTCACAACTGTGAGAGCGGCTTGGTTTCGGGGACGGTCGTCTACGGGCCGGAGCCGCTCGATATGCCTGCCGAAGGGAACGTCCTTATTTGCTGCTCACAGCCCCTACAGGACGTGGTCATCGATCTGTGACGAACAATAACCCAAGGAAAATTTATGGAACGATTTGAAATTGCTCGTTGGGCTGTCCTTCCCATCCGCGTCCTCGTCGGGTGTGGCTTTATCGAACACGGCTTCGCCAAGCTATCGAGAGGTCCAGATGGATTTGCCGGAATTTTGCAGCAGCTTGGCGTGCCGCTGCCGCACATAGCGGCATGGCTGACCATCGGCACGGAGCTAGTTGGAGGATTGGCTCTATTGGTCGGAGCTTTTGTGCTCTGGGCGAGCATTCCCACCGCTTTCGTTTTGCTCGTGGCGATGGTGAAGGTCCATTTGCCATACGGATTTAGCTCCGTGAAGCTGTTGAGTGTTTCCGCTTCCGGCGCCCGCTTTGGTCCTGTGGGCTATGAACTCGATCTGTTGTACTTTGCTGCACTCCTGATACTCGCGTTTCAAGGGCCGGGGCCGCTCTCGATTGACGAAATCCGGTTCCGAAGATTGCGGCGTAAAGAACACGCTCCCGGCACGCCTTGCAGACCGAACAGTCTCGCGGCCGCGAACAATCCGCCTGCTCGAGATTAGTTTGTGACGTGGCCCGATCGTTTTTACAGCCACTTGCCAGGCGCGGCTTCCGGCCGCAAATGGAGGATCAGAGCGCAACATATCAGACCGAAGGCAACGCGTGGTGCAGCAAAGGCAACCAGCGTAGCTGCCGCAAAGCTCGCGAGGACAACGATTGATCGTCGTCTCGCCATGCGCCGGGTATGCGGGGACACTTGCGTTGAGTCTGTACGCGTCAATATCTGGCGCTCGAAGATGTTGTAAGCGATGTCAACGCACACGAACAGCCCCGCGTAAAACATCATGGGAGACGATGCGAGCTGGGTCCGCGCAATCCACGAGGTCGCAAAGGGCAGCAGTGACACCAGGAAGAGATGTATGAAGTTGATCCATATCAACCCCAAACGCGGAGTACTTACGAACCGCATGAGGTAGTGATGATTGATCCAAATTATCGCGATAAAAAGATAGCTCACCATGTAGCTGATGGCTGTAGGCCACAGAGGCCAGAGATTGTAGAATGCGGCCTGCTCCGGTGCCTTGAGCTCCAACACCATGATGGTGACAATGACGGCGAACACCGCATCCGAATATGCAGCCAGCCGATCTGCGGTTTCTTTATTTTCTGACATAGCGCTCCTTGAGGTCGGCAAGAACATCTATCGCCTCAATCAGGCTACGCCACAGCGGAGACTCGCCAGTTGTCTGTGCCGCAATCAAAAGGGATGGAATAAATTTCGACCGGTGGAAGAAATGAAGGACCTTCATCGTAGCAAAGGAGACAGAATCATGGAAACGCTAACGTTTTCCGTTGAAGTGATTATATTGCCCGTGAGCGATGTGGAACGAGCGCTGCGATTTTATGTCGATCAGGTCGGCTTCAGGCTCGACGTCGATTACGCGCCGAACGGCACATTCCGTGTCGTGCAGCTCACCCCAACGGGCTCGAGTTGCTCGATCCAGATCGGTAACGGACTAACCGATGCGCCCGCCGGTTCAGTTCGCAACATCTATCTCGTCGTTACCGACCTCGAGGCCGCGCACGGCTATCTTCGTCAACGTGGTGTCAAAGTCAGTGAAATCCGACACAAGACGCCCATTGGAGCCTGGGACGGAAGCTTCTCACCAGGGCTCGACCCCAAACGGGGAGACTATGCCAGTTTCGCCAGCTTTTCCGATCTCGACGGCAACACGTGGGTGCTGCAGGAGCGGGGCTATCGCAAGGTTTGAGTCATACGCCATGTGGCTGCAAAATCGAGGTCTTTGGAACAGGTTATTTTCGTACTCGAGACCTGGAAGCGGTTTTGTGTGCGCGCCCGGCGCATTACGGATCCAATCTCGCGGGTTCCCTGCGAATCCGACACCCAGTGGCTGCTGAGAGCGTCGCCGACAACGCGTAACGAATCTCGTGCTGCTGTCGAATCATTTAGGTGCATACTGAAACGCATTTCGAGCACAGACTCAATGGAGGAATCCAAGAGCCAATGCTTTTCTGCCCTGAGATCTTTCTATCTGTTCAGAAACTCAATAAACAATTCTGTAACTCGATCGCGCTCGTCGTATTGAACCCAATGGGTAGACTGATCCAGCCATACGATACGGCCTTTGTCGCACAGGCGCAAACTTGCTTCTGCGAGTTCAGGGACCGCGTATGCATCCCGTTTTCCCCAGATGATTAGCGTGGGGCATGAAATTCGGTACATCGTCGAGGGTGCGAGCGGTTTGCGCAGCAGCGCCCGATAGTAATTAACCATCGCCGTGAGCGCGCCGCGTTGAGACCATGTTTTTCGATACTCTTTCAGGTCGCCATCGGTAAACGCCTCTGCGCGAATGCTGTCGCGAAACGCTTTCGATAACGCTTTCGACCGGTTAAGCCCAATCAGAAATTCGGGCAGGTATGGAATCTGGAACAGGCGCACATAGCTGCTCTTGCGCTTTTGAATGGGATTGTTACGCATTGCTTCAACCCAGACCGCGGGATGCGGCGCGTTCAGCACTGCCAACCGTTCCACGCGATTGGGATGCTGCCCTGCAAGCCACCACCCGACCGATGCGCCCCAGTCATGCCCTACCACGGCGAACGTTTCGCGCCCGAAGTGATCCGCCAGACCGACGATATCGGCCGAAAGGTGATCGAGATGGTAACTCGCGACGCCACGCGGCTTGTCGCTGAGATTGTAGCCGCGCTGGTCGGGCGCAACGACGTGAAAGCCGCGAGCCGAAAGCGGCTGGATGTGGTTGCGCCAGCCGTACCAGAATTCAGGGAATCCGTGCAGAAGAAAGACGAGCAACCCATTTGACGGCCCTGCTTCTGCGATATGCAGATGAATTCCGTTGGTAGAGATGCGCGAGAAGCGCACGATTTCGGGGAGTTTGGACATATCAGTGAACAGGCCCGCCACCAGCCAGCTTTGCTCGCCGGAAGAACGGTACGACGATTCCGCTCAGCAACAATGCCAACCCCATCAGGTAAAAACAGTCATTGAATGCCATCACGAATGCTTCCCGCCGGACGATACGGTCGAGTACTTGAATCGACTGCCAGCCGGCCGTCCAGGCATCGGCGCCGCCGCCCATGAATCGGTTTGTCGCCTCGACGAGGCGCTGCTGAGTCCGGAAATCGAACAGCGAAACCGATTCGCCGATTCTCGCGGAATGCAAATGCTCGCGATTGGTTAGGATGGTGGCAAGCGCAGCGATTGCAATCGAGCCTCCGATATTGCGCATCATATTGAACAGAGCCGATGCCGAACCGCTCTCCTTTCCGGCTGCGATGCCAGCGGTGGCTACGGCCGAGAGCGGAATGATGATGAAGGGCTGGCCGAGCGCGCGCACCACCTGCGGCCAGCGAAACTGATCATAGCCGTTCAGCGCCGACATATGCGTCATCATCAGGCAGCTGGAGCCGAACATCACAACGCCAAAGCCAATCAACATCCGGGAATCGATGTGCTTCATCAGGCGCGGCACCAGCGGAATGATAAATAACTGTGGCAGACCCATCCACATCACAGTTTTACCGATCTGAAACGCGTCGTAGCCCTGAATCTGGCCGAGATAGACGGGCAGGATGTAAGTACAGCCATACAGCCCCATTCCCAGCACGATATTGACAATGCTTCCAAGGCCGAAATTGCGGCGGCCGAACAGGCGCAGGTTCACGAGCGGATCCCTGCGCACAAATTCGATGACAAGAAAAGCCAGAAGGAAGACGACGGCGATGATCGTGAGCCGGACAATGAACGGAGAGCCGAACCAGTCTTTGCGGTTGCCCTCCTCAAGCACAATCTGCATCGCTCCGAGACCAATCGCGATGGTAATCACACCCCACCAATCACCGCCCTTCAATTGGTTGAGATGCAGCGGCTCCTGGTCGAGCGCGAACCAGATGGCCGTGATGAGCAATACGCCGGGAATGATGTTGATATAGAAAATCGAGGGCCAGCCGTAGTTATCCGTCAGCCAGCCTCCGATCAGAGGGCCGACGGAGGGTGCAAACGTGGCGGTGAGCCCAAACAGCGCGAGTCCCACAGGCTGTTTCGATTTGGGGAGGTGATTCAGGATGACGGTGAACGCCATCGGGATGAGCACACCGCCGGTGAATCCCTGAAGGGCGCGGCAGACGATCATCATTGTAAGAGTTCTGGAGAGACCGGAGAGCACGGAGAAGCAGATGAACAAAGCCGAATTCACCACCAGGTAGTAGCGCGTCGAGAAAACCCGGGAAAGCCATCCGGTGAGCGGAATGACAATGATTTCCGCGACCAGATAGGCGGTGGAAACCCAGGAGATTTCGTCGACACTCGCGCTGAGCGTTCCCTGAATATCTTTGAGTGAGGCGTTGGTGATCTGGATATCCAGCACAGCCATGAACGCGCCGAGCAGCACGCCCATGACTGCGATCCAGGTACGAGCCGGAATCTGTTCACTGGTGCTTTGCATGGGTTGTCCTTAACGAACTGCGGTGACTGCGACGACAGACATGCCGGGCACGATGAAACTCTCGTATCCGCGGACGCTCTCGCGGTCGAAGCGAATCTTTACCGGCACGCGCTGGACAATCTTGGTGAAGTTTCCAGTTGCATTGTCCGGCGGCAGCAAGGCGAACTGCGCACCCGTTCCCGGCGACATGCTGTCAACGTGCCCGCGAAAGGTGTGCTCGGGAAAGGAGTCGATTGTGATCTCGACCGGCTGGCGCGGTTTCATGTGGGTGAGCTGTGTTTCTTTGTAATTTGCGACGACCCAGAGATCGTCTTCGACAATGGCAAGCAGCGGCTGGCCGGGCTGAAGCCGCTGTCCTGCTTCCACGCCCTTTCTGCCCACACGGCCCGACACCGGGCTGCGGACCTCGGTGTAGGAAAGCTGCAGTTTTGCATCTTCCAAAGCGGATTCGGCCTGCGCGATGGCGGCAACCGCGGCTTCATGTTGCCGTCTGTGAACAGTGGTTTCGGTACCGGCGGCGCGTGCAGAGAGCGCTTCCCCTTGTGCTTCGACGAGCTGTGCTTGTGCCCGGCCGACGGATTCACGAGCCTGCACCAAACGAGCCTCCGCCTGGCGAACGGCTTCGGCGGCAGCATTCTTTCCTGCAATCGCGGCGTCAAGTGCCGTACGTGCGTGATCGAACTGTTGGCGCGAGACCTGATCTTTCGCCGCCAGATCCGCGTAGCGCTGATAATCGAGTTCGGCACGACGCCGGTTCGCCTCGGCCTCTGCAAGCGCTGCCTGCGCGCGGGGTATGCCGGCCGATGCTTCAGCCACCGACGCTTTTGCAGCAGCGATTTCTGCTTGGGCGGAACGAACACCGCCATCCGCCTCCGTCGCCTTTGCCGTAGCACTTTCACTAGAGAATTCGACTGCCGAGCCCGCGCTGGCCGCCTGCCTGCGCGCGACATCCAGCGCGGCTTTCGCGTGCGCAAGCCGCACCTGATAGTCGCGCGGGTCCAGCCGAACGAGCACCTGCCCGCGCTTCACATGCTGGTTATCATCCACGAGTACGGCTTCGACGGTTCCGGCGATGCGCGCGCTGACCGGATGAACATGTCCGGCAACGTATGCGTCGTCCGTCTCCTCGTGCGCCTGCGCCCAGAGCCAGTATCGGATTACCCAGGCGCTCGCTCCGATAAATGCGAGGAACGCGGCTGCGGCAAGGATCTTTTTTCGAACCGACGGTCTTTTTCGAAATACCGGCGCTTTCTCCCCCGCTTTCTGTCTCGTCTGTGTTTCCGGATCTAAAACGGTTGCCATGCTATTTGCTCCTTCCAAAGGTCTCCTCTACCCGGCCGAGGGCGCGGGCCAGCGCAGCGCGAGCCTCGCTGAATCTGTACAAAGCCTCAATCTGGTTATCATCCGCCCGCGCCAGAGAATCCTGCGCGGAAATCACCTCGATGTTGTCTGTTACGCCCGCTGCGAAACGGCCTCTTGCCAGGTCGAGTTCTTCGTGCGCGAGGCGTAACGCATGATTGGCAACGTTTACTTCATTTCGCGCGGCCTTCCATTCGGCGAGGCTCGATTTCACCTGCTCCGCGATGCGGTTGCGTGTGTCCGACTCCTGTTGCGCCGCCTGTTGTACACGAATCTGAGCGCGGCGTCGTTCGGCGCTCAGGCGCCCGCCTGTGAAGAGAGGCATAGAAAGGCTGGCTTCGTACGTGTACGTCGGAATCATTCCCGGCAGATTCCGGCCTGCCTCGTCCCACATTCCCTGGAAGCGAAGCGACGGATGGCTCTCGGCGGCTGCGGCGGACCGTTCGGATTCTGCTGTGTGTCTGCGGAATTCCGCTGCGGCGAGTTCCGGCCGGTTACGAATCGCTGCTTCGACTGTTGCATCGACCGGGATCTCAGGCGTGTCTGAAAACGGCCCAGTATCGGTGACCTGAATTTCCTGATCTGGTGGAACATTGAGCAGCCGCGCCAGTGCAAAGAGGGCCGTCTGCACGTCGGTTTGGGCAACGATCAGCCGCTGCTCTTCCTGACGAACCTTTACCTCTGCGCGGACTTCATCGACGCGCGTGGCAACGCCCGCCTGATGCAGCGCCCGGGCCTGATCCAGCAAGGCTTTGGCCAGACCGACGCGGGACTGGGATGCATCCACACTGGCGATGGCGCGGAGCACGCCGAGATATTGCGATACCACGAGTAAGCCGGTCTCTTCGCGGCGCGTTTGTGCGTCCGCGCGGCTGGCTTCCACGCGATCCTTTGCGGCTCGATACTGTTTCCACAGATGGAGATCGAAGATCGGCGTCGAGAATGCCGCGCCGGCAGTTATGGCTTGGAATGGCCCGGAGACCTGTCCGAAAGCCGGTATCTGATGGCCGATCAACGTCTCTACGTTGATGCGCCGGATCGTATCTCCGGCGTTGAGGCCGGCCTGCGGCAGCAGAGCCGAACGGGCGATATTGCGGTCCTGCTGCGACGCGGCCAACTGCAGATTCGCAATCTGCACCTCCGGATTCTGCGCGAGCGCCCGCTCCACAGCATCGGCCAGCGAGAGACGAAGAGGCGTTTTCGTTTCCGCTGCAAATGATGAGAGTGCGACAAGCGCGATCGCGAATGGCCAGTAGTGTTTCATCACGGCTCGAGTTAGGGCACGCGCGAAGCCACCCCCGGAATGCTCGACGTAAGCTATACATAAAGCGCGACTTGTGCTCATCCTCTGCGGCATGGATGCACGTGTCGGGTCGTCACGATTTCATTGGATCTCGCGAATTCGCGATGATGAGAAACGGTACCTGATGATGGCGCAGATGGGACAGTCGGTCGAGGCGTATGAGCTCCTTCTGGAGATCTCGCGCGCCGCAAACTCGCACCTCGAACTTCCAGCGGTGCTGAAAGCTGCCGCGGAATGCCTCAGTCCGAAAGTGCCTCTGGACGGCATCGCGGTCGTTTCTGTCGAGGGCGATCGTGTTCGCCCGCATTCCCTTTACTCCGTCAAAACCGATATCGCTCCAGGCGATTCCTTTCAGACGGTGGCCTCGCGTGCCCTTCATGTGCCGCTGGCACAGATCGATCGCCGAGTGCCGCGCACGCTGCCTTTCAACGGTTCCGCAGCGGAACACATGTGTTCTTCCGGCGATCCTATGGTTCGCGTAAACCTTGAAACGGAGCGCCAGTTTTCGGAGGAGGAATTCATGTGCGCCAACGGCGTGCGCACGGTCATGGAAGTGCCCCTGATGGTTCACCATCGCCTGATCGGGACCATCAACTACGCGCGATACTTTGTCCACCCATTTTCTGCGCCGGAGCTGGCGATCCTGCGCGACGTGTCGAGCGTGCTTGCGACTGCCGTTTCAAACGCCCTGACATATGAGGAACTGCGGAATCTTAAAGACCGCCTGCAGGCAGAAAACGTAATGCTGCGGGAGGACATCGAGCATGACGCGATGTTCGAAGAAATCGTGGGTACCTCCACAGCGCTGAGAAGGATTCTTGGGCTGGTGGAGCGAGTAGCGGCCAGCGACACCACAGTGCTCATCACCGGAGAAACCGGTACCGGAAAGGAACTGCTGGCACGTGCGATTCACCGCCGTTCGCCGCGCGCCCAACATGCAATGGTGAAAGTCAATTGCGCGGCTTTGCCGAAAGATCTGATCGCAAGCGAACTCTTCGGACACGAAAAAGGCGCATTTACGGGCGCACTGAGCCAGCGCATCGGCAGATTCGAGATGGCCAATGGAGGAAGCATTTTTCTCGATGAAGTCGGGGAGTTGCCGCCGGAAATGCAGGTCGCGCTGCTGCGTGTTCTGCAGGAATCAGAGTTTGAGCGCGTGGGCGGCGCCCGAACCATTTCCACCGATGCGCGTGTGATTGCCGCGACCAATCGCGATCTCAGTAAGGAAGTAGCAGAGGGACGCTTCCGCCGCGATCTTTACTACCGGCTCAACGTGTTCCCGATTAAGAGCCCGGCGCTCAGGGAGCGAAAGGAAGACATTCCCTTATTGGTGGAGTATTTTGCGGCGCGATTTTCTGAGCGCACCGGTAAACGAGTTGATCGTGTCGATCGCGAATCCCTCAATACGCTTACGCACTATCACTGGCCGGGAAATATTCGAGAACTGGCCAACGTGATCGAGCGCGCGGTCATTCTGTCCGATGGCGGCGTGTTGCGAATTTCCGCAAGCATCTTCGGAGATGATCTGCCGCTTGCGGTCGCTGGTAATGCATCGGACGAAGCTGGAAATCAGATTTCGGCGCAGGAGCGCCAACTGATCGAAAAAGCGCTAGCTGACTCGAACGGCCGCGTGGCGGGTCCTCGCGGAGCAGCCGGCCGGCTCGGACTTTCCGCCTCGACGCTGGAATCCAAAATCCGCCGGCTCGGCATCGACAAGTATCGGTTTTTCCAGCGGGCCTCGGGGAAACAGCGTTAGTACCTACTCGCTTGGCTGTGATCCATCGCCCGCCTAATCAACTCGGTCACAATTTCACGTTTGTATTCGGAATAGGAAAGCAGCATTGTTGCTCCACTCTCGATTGCCGATCGCTTGATCTCGGCATATTGACGCGCCGCTTCACTGTGTTGCCGGAGATATTCTCTTAGCGCGATGTTGCTTCTCCAGATCAGTCCGTCCTGATGGACTACATGCACATTGAATGAGTACGGCACTCGTCTACGGAAGTATAGCCGCCCAGGAACGCCGGCTTCACCGAGGTCGTCGTATCCCAAAGATCGGAGGCTTCGCCGTACGCTCTGCGTATCCTGCGCCTGTATGCCAACCATGATGTCGATGATCGGTTTCGCCGGCAGGCCGGCAACACTGGTACTTCCAATGTGTTCTACAGCGATTTGTACGGGCACGCCGGAGGCGATCCGTCCCGCTTCGTCAGCGAAGAGAGCCGGCCACTTCGGGTTGTAGGGGCTGAGGTGTACTGGTTCGTCAATTTCCGGCATAGATTTCTCCATCGCAAGCTCCTGCTATTATTCGGCCTCGCGAATTTACGTTCGCGAATTCGCGAAACGTTTCGAGCTCTTGCATAGATACGCACTTTATGTCAATAAGATGCACGTCGCCGGCCTTGGTACTCGAGTTGCCGAGATGCAAATAGAGTCAATGCTCAAGATTACAACGATAGAGTCCGACGATGACGTACTGACGATCGGTGTTGCAGGGCGATTGACACCCGGCGGTTGCGAGTCGGTCGAGCAAGCGTTAAGCGATGCGCGGGCCCGGAATCAACAGGCGAAGATTGACCTGGCGAACATCCGTTTGGTCGACCAGGCTTCGGTTGAATATCTGGCGCATCTCCGGCGGCGTCATATTGAACTGCTTAACGTTCCTTCGTACGTCAGTCGCTGGATCGAGCAGATTTCGACTTCGCCGGACTTCCGGAAATGTGGATCAACCAAAGGTAATGAACGAAGGGGATAAAGACATGCAAAGCAGAATCGATATTCAAAAAGCTGTACCGGCCGCTTTCCAGGCGATGCTCGGTCTTGAGGCGTACGCCAGAAGAGCGTGGCATGCAGAGCCGCTGCTTCTCGGCCTGGTGAAGATGCGCGCCTCACAGATTAACGGTTGTGCATATTGCATCGATATGCACAGCAAAGATGCACGTGCACACGGCGAAACAGAGCAACGGCTATACGCACTGAATGCCTGGAAAGAGACGCCATTCTTCTCCGATCGCGAGAGAGCGGCACTCCTCTGGACAGAGGCCATTACGCTCATCAGTGACGCGGGTGCTCCCGACCCTATTTACGACGAGGTTCGGAAGTGTTTTACCGAAGAAGAACTCATGAACTTGACGCTGGCAATCGTCGCAATTAACGGATGGAACCGGCTGTGTATCGGATTTCGCGCGATTCCTGGAGATTATGAGCCGAAGACGGTAGATTCGTATTTCGCAAAAGGCGCGCCTGAGTCTCTCGCCTCCCATGAGTTGGTCACACCATGAGCACGTTGGTCCTGCTGTCACAGATCTAATCAGATCGGATTCGACTCATAATCGACTGAGACGCTCACCTTGCACCGCTTCAAAGCCGCCTCCCGACATTGCTCATCCACACGTTCTAAGTTGGCAACGGCATCACTGCCAACCGACAGGTGAGGCGGCAACGTTTTCTCGTTGCTCAAGGAGACGATCACGGCCCTTACTCGACCGCCCAGATGCAAGCCATGACTGGGACGATGCAGATCGGCGATTCTCTTTCAAGGATTACCGCGCCCGCCCTTATCCTGAAAGCCGATGCGCGACCCGACGTTCGAAAACGCAATGAGGAAGCCGCTAGCGTCATGAAGCATGGCAAGCTTGTGCACATCGACGGAGCAGGGCATAATCTGCATCACGATCAGCGCAAGCGCACTGTAGAGGAGCTGACAGCGTTCCTTAACACGGTCTAGCGAGAAAGCTCTTTCCTGCCGAGTATCGTGGGATCGATCCCTGCTAGATCAACGCTCGCGACACGACTGCGTCTACAGAGATCCCGATCTGCCGGCTACTCGCAACGGAGCGCGGCCACCGGATCGATTCGCGTGGCGCGGCGCGCCGGAATAATCGATGCAACCAGCGTCATCAATCCGGTAGTCACGATAACGGCAAAAATCGACCACCCATCCACAGGTGTCAACCCAAACAAGAGCGACTGCAGATACCGGCTGAGCAACAGGGCCACCGGTATACCAATCAGCAAACCGCCCACAACCAACAAGAGAGCCTCGGAAACTACGGTCCAGACGACGTTATGTGGCTGACCGCCGATCGCGATACGAATGCCAATCTCCCGGGTCCGCCGTCCGACCGAGTAAGCCATAATGCCGAACAAACCGGCACATCCTAAGAGTAGGGAGAGAAATCCGAACAAGATCGAAAGCCTCGCGATCAGGCGCTCCCGGAGCAAGGAGTTATCAATGGACTTGTCGAGCGGGCGAATGAATTCTATGCTCAGCCGTGGAGAGACCGAATGCACCGCCTGACGTATCTGGCGGTCGAGGACCGCGGGGGCGAGCGAGCTGCGTATTTCATAGTCGGTTCCCATTTGTCCGTCGACCGGCTGCATGTAAGACACGTAGAAGCGGCGTGGCGGCTGATCTCGCACCAGATGATCCCGAACATCCTTTGCGACACCGATCACTGTGAGCGTGAACTTTAACTGGCCATCGTAGAACATCGCCTTGCCGAGTGGGCTCCGTTTACCGAAATAAAATCGCGCCATACTCTCGTTGATGACCGTTACTCGCGGCGCATGAGCGGTATCGGTCTCAGCGAAATCGCGGCCCAGCAGCAGAGGAATACCGACGGTGGAAAAGTATCCGGGCCCGACCTGGTCAAAGCGGGCAAGAGAATCTCTAGGCGATGAAGGTACGAAGCCATTTACGCGAATACGAGCCCCGGAGTCTTGGTCGGCAAACAGGCCATTATCGGAATACGATGCGGCTACGATTCCCGGCTGAGTTCGCAACTTTTCGAGAACACGTTGAGCGATTTCACCAATCTCGTCTCCCTTGTAGCCTGCCCCTATAGGATCAATTCTGGCTGTGGTGAGTCGTTCCGGCGAGTAGCCCAGGTCTTGTGCCCGCAGGTTGTACAACGTTCGAGTAAATAGAGCCATGCCGAACAACAGCGTTGTCGAAAGCGCAACCTGAATAACAACTACAGCTTTTTCGCCGGTCACGCGTGACCGGCTACCTGTATTGCTGCGCTCGCTCTCCTTGAGAACAGAATGTATATCGACCCGAGTCGATCGAAGTGCAGGAGCGACGCCAAACAGCAACGTGGTCAGGATGGCAACCGCTCCAGTGAACAGCAGGACGCCGCCGTCGGGCGCGAGGTCAATTGTGAGTGCCGGATTGCCGGCGGACACCATTGTGAATAGGGCACGACTGGCAAGCCAGCCGATGGGAACACTCAAGACAGCTCCGAATAGGGAAAGCAGAAAGCTTTCCGTTATTAGCTGACGCACGAGTCTGGGGCGATCTACACCAAGAGCCAGCCTCGTTCCTATTTCACGCCGCCGAGCGGTTCCTCTGGCGAGAAGAAGATTTGCCAGGTTGGCGCACGCAATCAGCAGCACCACGCAGACCATCGCCATTAATATCCAAAGCGGCTTTGCGAACTGGTTGCGGAGGCCCGAAAACCCTTTGCTACCGTCGAGCATTTTGATTTTGTCCTGTTCCAACTCCCGCCGGCGCGCCTCCGTAAGCCGAGTCCCTTCCTCCTCCATCAGAAGCTGGCGATTCAAAATGTTTGTGGCTGCTTCGGATTGTTTTAGGCTATAGGATGGTTTGAGGCGGGCAATAATCCGAACCCACCGGGCGGTACGGCGCGACAGCCAGTGACGGCCGGGCAGGAAATGTTCCTCCATCGTGAGTGGCGCCCAAAAGTCCGGGCGCTCACCGACGGTTTCGCCAATAAAACTGGGCGGCATGACTCCCATGATCACGAAATCGCGGTTCGATGGAATAACCGGTTGATCTTCTTCAAATCCGCTCGTGCTCCAGCGGCTATTCAGACGCCCTGCACCTAAGTGAACCGTTTTGCCGACGATGGCCGGATCTGCATGAAAGCGCCCCTGCCAGAGCGCGTAGCTGATGACCACTTCCGCATGAGCGCCTGGGTCGGTGTCCTCAGCGTCTGAAAGAGCGCGGCCCATCATGGCCTGAACTCCGAGAACGTCAAAGTAATTACCGGAGACAAGTCGGCCCATGAGTGAATTTTCCGGATTATCGCTTCCGTTGAATGCGACGCCAACGAGACTAGCCGTTCCGGCGACTCCCGAAAACACTTGGCTGCGATTGCGGAACTCTTTGAATCGCGGATAAGGCTGAACGTCGTCGAAAAGAACCAACTGCTCTGGCTGCTTGACGGGGAGAAAGCTGAGCATCACGCGATCGACAAGCGAGAAGATTGCAGCGTTCGCTCCTATCCCCAGAGCCAGCGAGAGAACGGCGATCGCGCTGACGCCCGAAGTGCGCGCCAGAATTCGCAGACCGTAGCGAATGTCCTGAAGCAAGCTTTCAAATGCGGCACTCGTGCTTGCGTCTCGCATTTGTTCGCGAATAGCTGTGAGATTGCCGAAAGAGCCACTGCTCTGACTCCGGTGGAATTCGATTTCTTCCTGTATCTCCTCGTCCAATCGCTTCCGTCGAAGAGAGTTCATGAATCTACGAAGCATTTCTGTGCTCTCACGCGAACTCTAGGAATGACTTAACGGCTGCCGTATGCTGCTCCCACTTCTGCATCTCTTGTGCGAGCCGCCCGGCGCCCTTCTTCGTGAGCTGGTAGTAACGCGCCCGGCGATTGTTTTCGCTCTGTTTCCACTCAGCCTTGATCACCTGCCGATTCCATTCGACGGAGGGCTGGATACAACGAGCCCTCTTCTACCCGAAGCTGATGGCCGGATGCGGCAAGGACGTGGCAGGTAATGCGTATCCATGTTGCGTTCCACGGGCCAATGTCTGAAGAACTAATAGATCCAGTGTGCCTTGCAAGGCGTCTCGCGGCATGGAATCACCCTTTCCTAGACGTCTAGGAAAGTATACCGCTCTGCTGTTTGACGATCAGTGAGCAGGGCTTTCGGAGGCCGACCGTATTGTTTCCGGATTGCGGCACGGTTACGGGCAAACTGGATATTGGTCGCCGCCACGGTAGAGCTCGTCACCCGCTGGGACCATCCAGTTGCCGAGTCGTCGACGACTCGTCGCAATTCGGAACGTAAATACTAGGCCATCACAGTGGCTTTGTCCTCGCGTCCTCGGAGCTATGCCGCGCTCGAAGGCAGTTTGCCTTGTGATGAGTACGATAGAAGTTGACGATGGCGCGGCAGGTGCAGCCCGAATCTGGTTCCTTACTATCGAACACACGACTATCTAACGGATGGAGCGCGTCGGCGCCGTGGTCGACGACCTTGCAGCCGCGACTGAGTCAGATTGACTCATTGTCCCTGGATAGCAATCCTAACGCGCTCGGCATACGCTGGCTTATCTGCGCACAACAAACGAAATTGAATTTTTTGGCCTGCAAAGGAGAGCGGGGAATCTGATGGCCAAAATCGCACGAAGGACAAGCGATCGATTCGAGATTGAGCAAGACGGCCAAACGTCTTATCTTGCCTACGAAGCCGATACCCAAGGATGGATTTCACTTCTCTACACTGAAGTCGCGGAGCCGCTGCGCGGTCGGGGCATTGCAAAGGATCTCGCTCAAATGGCATTCGAATATGCAAAGGAAAATCACTTGAAGGTGGAAGTGGTCTGTCCGGTAGCCTTTCATTTTGCCCTTAACCATCCCGAGTACAAATCGCTCATTGGCATACGGCACAAGTAACGACCTGTCCGCCCGCTTTCTCAAGAGCGGATTCTCGTGATGCAAATCCTAAGACCGTCTGTCATCGTTGATTTCGATAGCTCGACGATAAGCTGCAGACGTGGTCGCGCGGACAAACAGCATAACAGGCCGTTGGTGCCGATTTCGGCATTTCGCTTTTGGCTGAAACGATAGAGACGGAATCAACGCCAAACTTAGATGTTCATTCAGATTGCGGACCGAACGCGATCCTCCTAAATCTGGTCGGATCGACTGAATACATTTTGCGGAAGGCGCGTGAAAAGTTACTCCGGCCTACGAATCCCACCTCGTGGGCAATTTGGGCCACGGGCGTATCAGTGGTTACAAGCAACTCGCGGGCGCGGCGGAGCCGAGCAGCTCGAAGCAGGCTCATTGGGGTCTGTCCGAATGCATCGGTGAAGCGTGCGGCAAATGAGGAACGGCTCATTCCGGCAATGTCAGCGAGCGTTTCGACGGTGAAGGGCTCCGCAAAACGTTCGAGAATTGCTCGCAGCGCTCGCGCCAAGCGATCATCGGTCACCGCCATCATCCACGGCAGTGGCGCTGCGCCCCGTTGGACCATCCGGCGCAAAAGAAGGATCAGGCATTGCTTTAGTAGTGCTTCGGTGAGCGCTCGAGTCCCTATAGTCGGCCGTGCCGATTCCGCCAGTAGAATGATGAACTGATCGCGCAAGCCCTCGGGGCCGTCAAACTGTTCGATGATCGGAGCGCTCAAGCCGCCGAACAGGTCTACACTGGGCCCTATCGTTACCTCGCCACAAGCCGTCACGATTCCAGTCTTGCCTTCGCCCGCTTTAATCGTTGGCACGCTCTCGGCAAAAAGCGGAGCTCGAAAGCGGCGGCGCCGGGAAGTACCTTTGGGTTGCTTTCCAATCGATCCCACGCTGTAAACAACCCCCGGCGGTAACAGCACGAAAGTGTGCTTGCGGATCTTGAAAGAAGAACTGCCGTTGACGACCGTCAGTTCCCCATTGCCGGCCATACAATAGTGCACGGTCGCGGTGCTTACGATTCTGGCGCTTGGAAATCAGCCCGCCAAGCCTCAAGCCAAGAAGTCATTTAATGGTTTCACGCTTGTCGACAAGTCCGGCAACATTAAGACGCCGGTGGATTACCGCGACCTTTACCAAAGCCTCGGTACTTACTTCGTACTTGATCCAAACGGGGGGAATCAGATGCACCTCACCTACGCATCGCCAGGCGCTGCTGACTATTATCGACGCAACAAGAAATTCGCCGACGGCACGGTTCTGGTGAAAGAAGTCTTCGGAACTGATCATGCGCAAATGACAACGGGCGATGCTCATTGGGCGAAGGACACCAAGGTCCGGTTCGTCTTAATCAAGGACTCAAAAGGCCGATATCCCAATAATCCTCTGTGGGGCGACGGCTGGGGCTGGGCCCTGTTCAAATCCGATGCACCTAACAAGCAGGTGGCGACTGACTACAAGAAGGACTGCCTCGGCTGCCACACCCCTGCGAAAGCCAACGAGTGGATTTACGTAAAGGGCTACCCGGTGCTGCACAGCAAATAGGAGAAACGAGTCAGATGAAGTCAAAAAGAAGACACCGAGGGAACAGGAGTTTTCAAATAACACAGGGAGGCTGACAATGAAGGCGATCGTTGCGACGGATCGGGCTACGGGAACGGCCGGGGTGAAGCTGCTGGAGCGGCCCGAGCCGCAGGCAGCCATAAACGACGTCGTTGTTCAGATTCATGCATCGGGATTAACGGGCGATGAGCTGTCATGGCCCTCGACCTGGACCGATCGCGCCGGCCATGACCGGACGCCTTCGATCCCCGGCCACGAGCTGGCCGGAGTGGTCACCGCTCTCGGCTATGGAACAACGGGGCTGTCGATTGGACAGCGAGTGTTCGGCCTCACAGACTGGTATCGCGACGGCACACTGGCGGAGTATGTAGCCGTCGAGGCACGCAATCTCGCGCCGCTGCCGGGCGACGTTGACTTCACGGTGGGCGCGGCTCTCACGATGCCGGGCCTGACCGCGTGGCAGGGGCTCTTCGATCACGGCCGCCTTCAGGCGGGGCAGAGCGTTCTCGTGCACGGTGCGTCCGGCGTAGTCGGTTCGATGGCAACCCAGCTCGCACGTGAGGCCGGCGCGTACGTCATCGGCACCGGACGCGGTGCCGGCCGTCAGGCGGCTCTCGAGTTCGGCGCACAGGAGTTCGTCGACCTTGAGAACGACGTGTTAGAAGACGTCGGCCGAGTCGACCTGGTTTTCGATGTCATCGGCGGCGACATCGCGAAGCGGTCCGCAGGCCTGATTCGAGCCGGAGGAACGCTTGTGACCGTCGTCGGGCCACCCGAAGTGCGGCCCGCCAACGGCTTGGCGCTCGACTTCGTTGTCGAGTCCGTTCGTGCCCAACTGAGTGAGATCGTCCGGCGATTGCGTGACGGGCGGCTGAGGACGAACATCGGCAGAGTATCGACCCTCGACGATGCCGTCGGCGCCTTCAAGCGGACCGAGCGGGTCAAGGGCAAGACCATCATCCGCGTTCGTCCGTGAAGCGACACACACTGACCGATTCTTGTACTTCAAGGTATCCCTTCACCCATAGGAATAATCATGACCAACGGGCGCTTGCCCTTCAGGATTTGCCATAGACTTTCACCAAATTGCCCGTAGTCCAGTTTGAAATTTCAAACTGACCCGGTACCCAAAATGGCATCGCATCCGTATACTATGAGAGGAGAAATGCTTCGGCGTGCAGCCAACCTGCTTCTCTCACTGTTGCTCGTTGCAACATTGCTGTGGGGCGGCTGTATTGTGTGTCCGCAATTCTTTCAATCTCCGGTTGTAAAGAAATCCTGCTGCGACCCTACCGGGCATTGCAAACGCACCAAGACCGATCCTTCCCAGCAGCAGAAACTTTGCCAATTCCAGCAACTAAAGCTTGAAGGAAAAGTAAAACCTCCGGTGCCCTTCGTTGCTGTAATCTATCCTGTTTCGCCTTCGACAATGGGGTCGCTGCAATTGCGAGAGTTCATCCGCGCGTCTGAAGCACGGTTGGGTTCACCGCCAAAATCGCCCCACGAACGGCAAGCTCTTCTTTCCATTTTTCTCATCTAGCTTCTCCTCAGCCTTGTACTAGATAACTGGCGCACTGAGCGTGTCTTCAATTGAGTTGTGGGCTCGGTATATCAGGCGTAAAGGGCGTCGATCGGCTCACGTCTGAATACTCGGCCACCGCCCAATTTAGAGGCCAAGACTGCGAACGATAAATTCGCAGACAAGATTTTCAACAGAGGGCAATCAGAAAAATGAAACGAACGATTCTTTCAATCGGGTCAAGCATGCTGCTTGGCCCGGTGCTGAGCTTGGCTGCTCAGCAAACATGGACCGGCGAAATCAGTGACAGCATGTGCGGGGCGAACCATCAAGCCATCGCTAAGTCCGGGCAGAAGGTGGACCCGCGAGAATGCACGCTCGAATGTGCTGAAACCGCGCAGGGAGATGCAGGAGAAGCCTGGTGAGAGCTGGCCGTCCTCTCGTACTCCCGTGTGCCTTTTCCAACACGAAAAACATGCATTCACGAACTCTGGTCTGCGTTGCGGCGTTCTCACTCGCTCTGAATGGGGCAAGCGCCAGTAATTCTTCGCTTACGAACAACTCGGATTCATTGCATTGGGGTTCCGAGGCAAAGCTTGATCATCTCCCCAAAGCAATAGGCGGGAGTCTCGTCGTATCGAGCGACGGTATAGATTTCCGCCCTATCAAAGGAGAAGCCGTTCACTGGACGTTACAGGATATCCGGACCGTCGATGTTCAGAGCCCGCGGAGGCTTTCCCTCGTCACGTATGAGAATCGCCGTTGGCATATTCCTGGAGACCGGCCGTTTGATTTCAAGCTGAACAATCCCATACCGCCGCAAGTTGCGGCCGAATTGGTTCGCCTCGTAGGTAAGCCGGCCATCAATGGTGCTCCGCTTCCTCAAGAATCCAACTTTGCCACAGTTGGCGCACGTCATCGGACGCGCGGCGGCGGAAGCAACGGCGTCCTTCGAATTAGCGATAGCGGCATTGCCTACCTCGCAGCAAAAGGACATGACTCCCGGAGCTGGCGTTGGTCCGACATTCAGACTCTGGCCGAGCCGGGACCATACCGGCTGAGAGTTGGCGGATATTTGGAGACGTTCGATTTCGAGCTGAAGCAGCAGCTTTCTGACGATCTCTATAACCGCCTATGGGATCACGTGTATGCACAGCGCCTCAACATCGGACCCGAAAACGGAGAAACGCATGCCGAGATGCACTAGAAGCGCGAGCGCGGTGCGGAGCATAGCGCACGTACTTGCCGTCTGGCTCATGCTCGAAACCATCTCATTGGCGGCGTTTGCTCAATCCTTTGCGGTAACCCCGAATTTGCCCACACAGAAACCCGCTCCACACAACCAAACTGTACCGGAACGCGGAAGCTCATCGCTTGAGGCACTGATTAATGAAGCCGGGAAAAACAATCCGCAGATTTTGGCTGCCAAGGACGCCTGGCGTGCAGCAACACAGGTGCCCTCCCAGGTTTCCACACTTCCCGATCCTCAATTCACAGTCCAGCAATTTGCGGTCGGGAGTCCGCGGCCCTTCGCCGGGTTTACCAACAGCAATTTTGCCTACATCGGTTTCGGTGTATCGCAAGATCTTCCCTATCCAGGCAAACTCCGTCTGCGTGGAGAAGCCGCGAAATTGGAGGCGGATACGGAGGCAAACCGTGTTGAATCTGTGCGCCGAACGGTGATCGAGCAGCTCAAAGCAGCGTATTTTCAACTGGCTTATGAATTGGAAGAGCTGAGCCTCCTCGATCGGGATGGCAAATTGCTCGATCAGGTGGCCCAGATTGCGGAAGCGGATTACCGCGTTGGCAAAGGGAATGAACAGGATGTTTTGAAGGCACAGCTTGAAAAAACCAAGCTGCTCGCCACGATTGAGATGCATCATCAGGAGCACTTCAGGTTGGAAGCCAAACTGAAGCAACTGCTGAATCGTCCTCTCAGTGCCGCTGACATCATCCCAGATCACTTAACCGAAACAGCGATCCACGCGAGCGTGGACGACCTGCTAGCCAAAATCCGCGCACAGAACCCAGATATTCGCGGTCGGCAACAGATGATTCAGAACAAGAGCGTCCAAGTTGAAATCGCTCACAAGAATATCTATCCCGATTTCAACGTGCAGTACATGTGGCAGCACACCGCCGCCCAGTATCGCGATTACTACATGCTGACGGTGGGGGCGCGCATTCCGATCCACCAGAGCCGGAAACAATGGCCTGAGGTGGAGCAGGCCGTGCAGGAGTTGCATCAGTCGCAGCGCGATTATGAGGCGCAGGTCCAGCAAGCCTACTTCGACCTTCGGGATCAATACCTGAAAGCTGAAACGGCCGAGCGGGTCCTCAATATTTATCAGCAGGGCCTGGTTCCTCAGGCAGCCAACACCTTTAAAGCCGGTTTGGCTGCGTATCAAAGCAACCGCGAAGATTTTGAGACTCTCCTGAACTCCTTCCTCGATGTTCTGCGCCTCGGCGAAGAATACTGGCGTAACCTGCTGGATCACGAGCTGGCGGTCGCCCAAATCGAACAAATCACCGGCATTCACTTGAATAAGGCGGAAGAGTAAAGGCAAGCCGATATGAAGAATTATCGTCGCGCATTCGCCGTGGTGCTTGGCGCAAATATTCTGCTCGCCGCTGGTCTTGGCTACCTCTGGTGGTCCACTCATCATGGGAACCCAGGGCCCGCGCAGAAGCCCGCGGCAGAAGGCCGCGAATCCTCGGGACAGACCGCCGGCGCTTCAACCGGAGCTCCTTCCTCTGCTCCCCCCGAAACTCCACTCGCTCCGGTGCAATTGACGCCACAGCGTTTGCAGAGCATTGGCGTCGAGACCGGTAGGGTCCAAATCAAGAATGTCGCCGACGAGATTCGCACGGTCGGAGATGTCGAAATCGATGAGACGAAACTCGCTTACGTGCAAGTCCGGTTTCCGGGCTGGATCAAAAAAGTATTTGCCGGTGCAACCTATCAGTACATCCACGCAGGACAGCCGCTGTTTACGATTTACAGCCCGGATCTCGTGACAACCGAACGGGAGTATCTCCTGGCACAGCAAAATCGGGATGAACTCCAGCACAGCTCCATTCCGGGAGTGGCCGCTGATGCTGGCTCGCTACTCGATGCAGCTAGTGAGCGCCTGAAGCAATGGGAAGTGCCGGACCGCGAGATCGTCCATCTCGAAGCGACGGGAACGGTACGAAACGAATTGGAGATCGATTCACCGGTTTCCGGATACATCACCGAACGGAATGCATTGCCCAACATGTATGTGCAGCCGGAGACCAAGCTCTACACGGTCGCGAATCTCTCGACAGTCTGGGTGTATGCGGCGGTATTCCAATCCGACAGCAGCCGCATTGCCGTTGGCCAGGCAGCCATTGTGACGACGGATGCTTATCCAGGCCGGACGTTCTCGGGGCATGTAGATTACCTTTGGCCGCAAATAGATACAAATACGAGAACACAGCGTGTCCGGTTGGTCTTCTCCAATGCTCAATTGAAATTGAAACCCGGCATGTTCGTCAACGTGCGGCTGCAGATTCCGATGGGCCGGCATTTGGCCATTCCCGCTTCGGGAGTGCTCCAGGCTGGCCTTCGCCAAATTGCCTTCGTGGATCACGGTGGTGGTTATCTGGAGCCGCGCGAGATCCAGCTTGGGCCTCGCGTCGGCAATGATTTCATAGTCGAAAAAGGCCTGAAGGCAGGAGAGAAGATCGTCACATCGGCCAACTTCCTCGTGGATTCGGAAAGCCAGCTCCAGGCGGCACTGGGATCATACGCACCGCCACCGCCGGGCGCAGGTCCGACAGGCGGAGGACCAGGCCAGCCGGCGGCCGAAGCGAATGTCGAATTCGCGAGTGCGCCATCTCCGCCCCATAAAGGAGATAACACGTTTCGCGTCAAGCTCACCGATAAGAGTGGAGCCGCTATCGCAGGGGCCCAAGTCACAGTTACCTTCTACATGCCGGCGATGCCCGCCATGGGCATGGCTGCCATGCGCACCGTCTGCAATCTGACCGGCAAGGGAGGTGGCCAGTATGAAGCGTCGGGCAAGCTGCAGAGCGGCGGTACGTGGCAAGTCACGATTGCCGCTCAGAAGAAGGGACGGATGCTGGCGGTCAAGCAATTAAGCGTCAGCGCAAGCGGAGCAATGTAAGATGATTGCCCGCTGGATCGACTGGTGTGCTCGCAATCGCTTCCTAGTGTTCACCGGGACCTTTTTCCTCGTCGTCGCAGGTCTTTGGTCTCTCCGGCATGTTCCTTTGGATGCCTTGCCGGACATCTCGGATGTGCAAGTCATCATCCACACGACCTGGACCGGTGAGCCTCCGAACATTATTGAAGATCAGGTCACGTATCCCATCGTAACGGCATTGCTTGCCGCGCCGCATGTCAAAGCCGTGCGCGCGCAGACGATGTTTGAGGATTCCTACGTCTTCGTGGTGTTTGAAGATGGAACGGACATTTACTGGGCGCGCTCGCGTGTGCTCGAATATCTCCAGCAGATTGCCGGGCGGCTTCCAGCAGACGTGCATCCGGTGATCGGCCCGGATGCCACCGGCGCGGGGTGGGTCTACGAATACCTTCTCGTGGACAGAAGTCACCGGCGCAGCCTCGCCGATCTCCGCAGCGCCCAGGACTGGCTCCTGCGATACCAGCTCGAAACGGTCCCCGGCGTCGCCGAGGTGGCGAGCATTGGTGGCTTTGTGCGCCAATACCAGGTTCGCCTGGACCCCGATAAGCTGCGCGCTTATCACATTCCTCTTTCTACGGTGATTGATCGTGTACAGCAAAGCACGAACGAAGTTGGCGGAAGGATTTTAGAACTCAGCGGTGCGCAATACATGATCCGCGGCCTCGGGTATCTGCGCAATTTGAGCGATCTGGAGACGGTTCCGGTCGCCTCGAATAATGGCGTTCCCGTAATGGTGAAGGACGTAGGAGCCGTCGCGTACGGACCGGACATCCGTGAGGGCGTCGCGGAATGGAACGGCGAGGGCGAAACGGTCGGCGGAATCGTTGTGATGCGTTACGGACAAAACGCTCTCGACGTGATCAATGGCGTGAAGAAGAAAATTGCCGTGCTTGCGCCATCGCTTCCGCCGGGTGTTCAGATTGTGGCTGGCTATGATCGGGCCGGACTCATTCAGGAGTCGATCCATACTCTGCAACGCGATCTCCTCGAAGAGGCGATCATCGTCAGTCTTGTGATCGTTGTTTTTCTTTTCCACTTCCGCTCCGCCTTCATTCCCATCCTGACCTTGCCCATCGCCGTTGTCGCGTCGTTCATTCCTATGTACTATCTGCACGTCACGTCGAACATTATGTCGTTGGGCGGGCTGGCACTCGCCATTGGCGTGCTGGTAGATGCCGCGATTGTGATGGTCGAGAACGGATACCGCCATCTATCGGAGCGGGATGGACAGACGCATGAAGGAGCAGGAAATCCGCCCGGCCACTCGGAAAATGGTGCAGAGTTGCACACCCGGGTTGCGGAGAGGCCTGTAAACATCACGAAGCGGGAGCGCCGGAAAGTGCTGCTCGACGCCGCGAAACAAGTAGGACCGGCCATCTTCTTTTCTCTGCTGATTATCGTGGTTTCTTTCTTGCCGGTCTTCTTGCTGGAAGCACAGGAAGGACGCATGTTTCGCCCACTGGCCTGGACCAAAACCCTGGCCGTAGCATTTTCTTCTATCCTCTCGATCACGCTAGTCCCGGTTTTAATGGTGATTTTCATTCGAGGGCGCTTGCGGCCCGAATCGCAGAACCCGATCTCACGTTTCACAACCGCTCTTTACCTCCCCATCCTGCGACTCTGTCTTCGCTACCGCAAAACCACGCTGTTCCTGAATTTGGTGTTCCTGGTTGTGACGTTTCCTTTAGCCGTACGCATCGGTAGCCAATTTATGCCACCTCTCTATGAGGGTTCTTCGCTGTACATGCCAACTGCTTTGCCAGGGATCTCGAGTACCCAGGCGTCGCAGCTACTGCAGGAACAGGACCGGATCATTCGATCATTCCCGGAGGTAGAAAGTGTGTTTGGCTCTGTTGGCCGATCCGACAGCGCGACTGATAATGCCCCGCTTGATATGTACGACACGACGATTATGCTGAAGCCGCGAGAGCAATGGCCTGCGGGCCTGACCTACGAGAAGCTCATCCATGAGATGGATGAGAAGCTCCAATTTCCTGGCCTCTCCAATACCTGGACGATGCCGGTCGAGAACCGGCTCGATATGGAATTGACGGGCATCAAGACCCCCGTGGGTCTGAAAATCCAAGGCACGAATATCGAGGACATCCAACGCGTAGGAGCACAGATCCAGCAGATTCTCTCGAAGCTGCCGGAAATGCGATCTCTCTTTGCCGAGCGTGTGGCCGAAGGCTTTTACGTCAACATTGAGGTGAACCGGGCCGAAGCCGCCCGCTACGGATTCACGATCGCCGACGTACAACGAGCAGTTTCCTCCGGTATCGGCGGAGCGAACATTGCTGAAAACATCGAAGGTCGAGAGCGATTCCCCATCAACGTCCGGTACAACCGGGACTTCCGGGACAATGTGAGCGAGCTCGAACGGGTGGTCATCACGACTCCCTGGGGAGCGCAGATTCCGATTGGGGAAGTTGCCAAAATCTCTTTCTCGCGTGGCCCCGCCATGATTCGCGACGAAGATGCTGAATTGACCGGATACGTGTATATCGACCTCAACACAACCGACTATGGAGGTTTCGTGAAGAAGGCAGATCGCTTGCTGCGAGAGCAACTCAAAATGCCGGCTGGATTTAGCTACCGCTGGTCCGGGGAATACGAATTCGAATTACGGGCCAAAGAGCGGTTGAAACTCATTCTGCCTATTGTGTTCTTTGTGATCTTTCTGCTGCTTTATATGGTCTTCCACTCCGTAACTGAAACTGCCGTCCTCATGTTTCCGACGCTCTACGCCATGACTGGCGGCCTGATCCTTCAATGGTTGCTCGGCTACAACTTCAGTGTTGCGGTGTGGGTCGGCTATATCGCTCTTTTTGGGATCGCGGTCGAGACCGGCGTCGTGATGGTCGTGTACCTGCATGAAGCGCTCGATCGAAGGCTCGCGACAGGCGCACAGTTGCAGCATGAAGATATCGAAGCAGCGGCCGTTGAGGGAGCCGTCCAGCGGCTTCGTCCGAAGCTGATGACTGTCTCGGCGGTGCTCGCAAGTCTTATCCCCATCCTTTGCGAGACGGGAGTTGGTTCAGACGTGATGAAGCCCATCGCCGCGCCGATTGTGGGTGGGATGATTACGTCCACTATTCACGTGCTGATTCTGGTGCCCGTGTTTTTTGCGTTGATGAAGGAACGGGCACTCAGACGTGGGTCATTACAGCCTTCCGGAGAACCGAGACGTGAGGCTTGAAATCGAAGGCTATGCATGGCGCCACAATCAATCCGTCTTTGTCGGTTCTGCGCATTGTGGCGCGGCCCAATAGTGTTGTGTATTGGTTTCTGATGCAGGTCGCCATGATCGTGGGATTTCTCACCACTTATCCAGCGAACTGGTTGCTGATTCGTCGGGGCGTGAGGACCGAAATGTAAAACGGAGGTATATGGACGTATTGCAATAACAGCGGATCACGCCCTATCCTAGGCCGAATTGGGATCGTTCTATATGGGTTTTTACGCACAACATATTCTGCCGCACTTCATTGATCTTGCGATGAGGAACAAGGAAACAAGCCGCCTCCGCGCCGCCTGGATTCCTCAAGCTCGTGGCGAGGTGCTGGAAGTCGGTATTGGCTCCGGCCTGAACTTGCCTTTCTACTCAGATCAACTCCAGCACCTCTATGGAGTGGACCCTTCGCTTGAGCTCCAGCAGATGGCGCGTAAGCGGGTGGCTGGGCGTATTGATATCGACTTTCTGGCGCAATCCGCTGAGGAACCCTTGCCGCTTCCCGATGCGAGTATGGACACAATCGTCATCACATGGACCCTCTGCTCCATCCCGAACGCTGCCAGCGCGCTTCAGCAAATGAAGCGTGTGCTTAAGCCCAGCGGGCAGCTCATTTTTATCGAACACGGCCGTTCTCCCGACCGCGGAGTCATGGCCTGGCAGGATCGCCTCACGCCGCTGTGGAAACGTATTGCAGGCGGGTGTCACCTGAATCGCAAAGTGGACGAGCTCATTACTGCGGCAGGGTTCCAAATCACTGAACTGAAGAACTTCTATCTGCCAGGACCGCATCCGATGACGTACACGTACCAAGGCTTCGCCCGGCGCATCAATATCTGACGTCGCCTCGCAAATATGAGCCATCTTTATTTTCAAGACTTAGAGACGGGCGCGCTGCTTCGAGCTAGTGAGCCTGTGATATCCGGTCCAGTGCTTGAGCCAGAGCTTCGCGTGCCGGCTCCTCAACCCGAACCACGGGGCCGCCGTTATATAGCGCGTGCGGCGGTCTGTCTGTCCAGGCTACTCCTGCCGGGTACACGGCAATGTAGTCCCAGACCACGCTGCGGCGATTGTGCTCTCCCATCGAATGAGAAATCAACCGCTTCCTGTCCCAGAATTGCCTCGTACGGGAATCGGAAATACGCCTCAGTGTGGCGGTCGATGGCGCGCCCCAATCGGTCGGCAGCACCGGCTCCCAGACGACAAACACCCGTACAGGCTTACCGGAGAACTCGTTAAACATATGCTCGGCTGCAGAGGCCCCCTGCAGACATACCGGTCAAGTAGGCGACAATAGCAGAAGCACCCGGACGTCGTCTTTCGCCGCGTTGAATGCATTCCTTAGGTCGGTCACATTCTGCGCCGTCAATCGTTCAAGCGGAGCCTGATCGGACGGCGCTTGGCTGCCGCCATAAAAATAAATCGCCGCCGCAATCAAAACTACTGCTATCGTTGCGCTCAGAATGAATTTGCGTTTCATATTTACTGCGCCAGCACATTGGCGAATGCGTTGGGCATCATCTGCGGGAAAAGAATCGAGATGAGCACGAAGACTGTGGACAGCCAAAGCAGGGCCGTAGCCATCACGCTCGGCCGCTGGCATTTCTTCGCCCGCCATGCTTGGTAGAACCCGTATACGATCAGGAGCACCGAAGCTCCCAGCAAGTAAGCTCGCGATGCGGAAAAAAACGCCGACCCACTCGCAAATCCCGCAGCCAGCAGAAACGGCAAAATAGGTAGACAGCAACTGGAAGCGGCAAGCACGCTCGCAATCGCCGCAAAACTCGCCACGGTTGTACCGTGATCGCCGTGCCGCCTTCCCTCGTTGGCCCCGTTCCGCTCAGTCATTTCTTGACTCCTTCTCTCAGGGCTGATCGGATCATCTCCTCCGATGGCAGGCCGCCCGCATATCGGCGGCAGGCAAGACCTGTTTCCTTGATCGCGCGAGCGGCCACTTCGATATCGACCCCGTTGACCCGAATCGTAGGCGACCCGAAGAAGTTCAACGCCCTGGCCGCCGATTCGTCTTCCACCTCGATCTCGCGTACGTCAATCCGCAATCCTTCTTGACCGAGAACGTTCTTAAGCAATTCGACGATGGGCCGATAGTTTGGACAACCACCGAAATACAGGACTTCAACGTCCATCGGACCCTCGCCGGGCGAATTCTTCGAGCATAGGACAACCGTCCTCGTGCGCATCGGCGGAAGCTCGCAAGCTGCGTTCGCATTTCCGAAGCCTCTTCGTCAACTGCCGCTCCAAGTTCGCGAGTTCGCGGATCCTGCCGCGAACGACTGCGATTTTCGCCTTCAACAGATCGCGGATATGGGAACAGGCCTCACCGTCCTCGCGTTGCACAAGAAGTAACTCCCGGATTTCGGGGAGCGAAAACCCGAGTTGCTGCGCACGCCGGATGAAGCGAATTCGTTCAATATCTCGTGTGTGAAACAGCCGAAACCCGCCTTCGGTCCTCGGCGGACTTTCGAGCAGCCGCTGCTTTTCGTAGAAACGAATGGCGTCGATGCTCAGGCCGGTTTGTTCGGAAACTTTTCCAATCTGAATGCCGTTGCTGGCCATGCAACTCCAGGATACATTCTGGAGTCGACTCCAGAGTCAAGCGCCAAAATCGTTCAACCGTTCCGAGCATCTGCCGCGGTCTCTATGTTTCATAGACTCGGCCGCATTGATGAAGCGTGGGACTGTTACCGCCGTGCGCTGCCCGTTGCTCAGAATGAACGGGTTCGTCACTTTATCGAGCGGCGAAATAGCTCGTCCTTCACCTCTTTTTGATGGATGACAACAAGGTTCTGAATGACAAAGCACAAGAAAAAGGAAGTTCGCTGGCTCATGAAGTTCACAATTGCAGTGCCGTAGCCGGCATGTAAGTAGTCGATGACATTTCAAGTCTCCTTTGGTTTACATGAGGCTGCTGTTGTTGGCCTCGTCTTTCTCTTTCGCGCGGTGTCTCGCCACTCCAGGAAGAACGCCACTCCTACGCCCAGCACCAGAATGGGCCAGAACAAAAATTCGGGAAATGGGACCATTCGAAGGTTTGAGAGCAGGGAGAGCAGCCCCAAAGTCAGAAAAAGAGGACCGGTAAGCCCGCAATGGAGCGTTCGGTATCGAATCCAATTTGCAGAGCATCCGATCGCCATGGCGAAAAGGATCGTCGCCGCCGACTGAGGTCGCAACGGATGCCAATAAATGCCGAGGAACGAGATCAGGAGCCAACTCACCAGCGACGCAAGAATCCAATATCGGATCGCTGCGGGGGAAGTGCAGCACGCTTGGAGTCGAAAGCGATTAACTATCAACATTCATTCGTCCCTGAGTGCCCGCATTGGACCAATACGAGAGGCGCGATGCGCAGGAAAATAGGCGGCAGCCTCGGTGATTGGAATGAGGAGGAGCGAAACGGCGATGAATGGCAGGAGTCCCAATGCCCGAAGCCAAAAAACATGATCGACGTGATTGCTCTGCACGCGAGAATGCCGGCGATCAAACCTGTCACGACTCCGGCGACATGAAAGCCCTGTCTCAAAATCATTCGCAAATCGTCCGCCTGATCCGCGCCGGTCGCTCTGCGGAGGCCAATCTCGCGGGGTACGGCTAAGGGATTCTGTCCCGGCCAGTAGTGGCGAGCAAATTGTTCAACTAGGCTCTCCCCGAACTAAAATGCATTGGATAATTCTGATGCAGGCTAAGTAGATTTTACTTGCTTGGCAGGGTGGTCTTCGGAACCTTGTTCGCCGTGCAGAACCTTTCGCTCGAACTCGTCAAAGTCGTTTAAGGCCCAAAACAGGAGGTCTGAGATAGACTCCTTCGTTTTTGCCTGACGCTCTCTGGCTTCGTCTACTAGTTGCATGTGACCGCCTCGGCGCCCTTACCTGCAAATTAGCTGCCAGAGCCCCTTCGGCGCGGTGCTACTCCGCTTCGGTCGCTGAGAATGCCTCGTCCAACAGCATCACGAAGTCGCGCGTCTTATGGCTGATCGTTTCCTTCAGCTTCGTGAGTTCGCGCTCCGCCACCCGTAGCCGGTCCGCCAGATGCAGACAGGCGAGTACGGCGGTTCTGGTGGAATCCAAGTTCCCCGCGCGTCGGGCGATTGAAGACATCAGTTCGTCGATCTCTTCGGCCAGCGCCTCGGTATCGCGGGGATCGCCCGAGGTCGAGACCGTATAGACCTGGTTAAAAATCGTAACCCGGACTACTTGTTTGCTCGTGTCCGACGAGTCCATGCTGATCTTGTTAGCTCGCGCCCAGCAAATCCAGTTGGTTCAGCAGCTTTTCAATGCGGGTCTTGACTTCTTTGCGCTCGCCCCGCAACTCTTCCACTTCCTTGGAGAGGCGGTTCGCTTTTTCTACCAGCTCGCTGTTCTCCTTCTGAAACTCTTCAGAAAGACCGCGAGCCTCGTCCCGCTCGGCCCTGGCTGAATCCAGTTCCTGCTCCATTGATTTGACTCGCTGCTGGAGTTCGTTGTTCTGATTGCGTAGATTGGCGATCGCCTGAACTGCCCGGTTAATACGCTCTTCCAAGCTGGCTAGCGTATCGGCGCCCGCATCTTGAACCGCTTCCATATGTATCGAAACTATTATGGACTACTGGACCTGAGTCGGTGGAGCCGCCTTGGCCTTTTCGACTAGCGCCAGAAAACCGGGCGAGTCGTTCACCGCGATATCCGCCAGAATCTTGCGATTCAGATCGACCCCGGCTCGCTTCAATCCGCCGATGAACTGGCTATAGGAGATATTTGCCGCGCGGCACGCGGCATTGATGCGCGTAATCCAAAGCGAGCGGAAATCCCGCTTCTTCAAGCGCCGTCCGATGTACCCGTAGCGCAGGGACTTTTCAACCGCTTCCTGCGCAGCGCGATTCAGTTTCGATTTTGTTAAAAAAAAGCCCTTAGCTCGGCGAAGGGTTTTGCGGCGATAATCTCGCCGGTTCGTACCTCTTTTGACTCTTGGCACGTTTGCTCCTTAAGGTAATGAATCAACCGCTTGCTTGCGGTGTTCGAGAGGCGGCAGGCACGTGCGGCGCGCTGCTCCTGCTCGGATTGCCAATCCTGGCTGCTCAGTAGGGAAGCATCGTCCGCAGCTTCGCCTGATCCGCTTCATCGGCCACTACGCCTTGCGTTAGCTTGCGCTTGCGGGCGCGCGGCTTGGACGTCAGGATGTGCCGCGCAAATGCATGGCGCCGGGCAATTTTCCCTGTTCCCGTCTTCTTGAAGCGTTTGGACGCACCCTTATGTGTCTTCAACTTGGGCATAATCTGTCCTGGAAAGTTTGTGATTTGGGCGAAGCCGCCCCAGAACCGCACACACCACCCATGTGGCGTTCGTGACGGGACTACTCAACGCAGTATAGCACGCTAACAGAACCGCGACCGCAACGGAGTATCCCATGGCCCTTCGGGCCGCAGAATTGCATGAAAGTGCAGCCCTGCTCCACGACATGCCGAAACCGAGTCATCGCGGGGGCTAACCCCGCATACACCGGTGGCCCGGAAACCGGAAGCGTAAGCGACCCCAGATCGGAACCCTGAGCGTAAGCAAGGGGCCGTGACTTTCAACGGAGCGGCCTTCCGTACCCTTCCGGGAATATTTAACGCCGCAGCCCAGTATACAGCTCTGAAACCAGATCAGGAGAGCCAAATCGAACATGCTCAAAACCGTCAGTCTTTTACTCGTCCTTTGCGCAGGAATTGGCGCGCAAACACCCGTTTCCACGAATACGGTCGTCCAATGGAACCGCAATCTCCTGGCGATTGTGCGTACTCCCGGTGCCCAGCCCTCCACCATCCATCCCACGCGAAGCTTTGCGATTATGCACGCCGCCATTTTTGACGCCGTGAACGCCATCGATGGTGGATATCGGCCTTATTTTGTGCAGCTACAAAATGTATCGCCTCTGGCATCGCAGGAAACGGCAGCCGCTTCGGCCGCGCACGAGGTCCTCGTCAGTCTGTATCCGAACCTGCGGACAACCCTCGATGCCAAGTTCCAGGAATCACTGGCGCAAATTCCGGATGGGTCCGCGAAAGACGAGGGTCTTACCATCGGCCAGCTCGTCGCCGATCAGATACTCGCGCTGCGCAGTAACGATGGATCCAACGCCACCCCGCCTCCATCCCGGTTTGGAAACGCTCCAGGAGAGTACCAGAAAACACCTCCGAATTTCCCCAACCCGGTCTTCACACACTGGTCGCAAGTTACCCCTTTCGCGCTGCAGTTCGCCAGCCAGTTTCGCCCCGGGCCGCCTCCCGATCTGACCAGCAGCGCCTACACAGACGCATTCAATGAAGTGAAAGCATTCGGGATTGCCCGTAACACGGCCGCGACTACCGATCAGGCCCTGACCGGGCGGTTCTGGAACGGAGCCATTCAGAACTATTGGAACGAAATCGCGCAGCAGCCAGCTTTGGCGAACAATTTGACGATGGCACAGACCGCCCGCCTGTTCGCCTTGCTGAACCTCACCTTCGCGGATTCAGTAATTGCCTTCTATGATGCAAAATACACATACAATCTTTGGCGTCCAATAACCGCCATCCGCGGTGCCGATCAGGACAATAACCCCGATACGGCGCCCGACCCGAACTGGCTTCCAGAGGTTGGCAACACGACACCCGATCCTTCGTATCCGGGTGCGCATGCCGTGATTAGTGCCGCAGGAGCAACCGTGCTCGACGCCTTTTTCGGCAACGACAACTTCAACCTTAGTGTCACATCCGAGGTGCTTGCCGGCGTGCAGCGCTCGTTCACCAGCTTTTCGGCCGCCGCCGCCGAGGCGAGCGTAAGCCGGATCTTTGCGGGCGTTCATTTCCGCGCCGACCTCATTACCGGACAGCAACTCGGCAACGAGGTGGCGAATTATGTTATGGCGCATTTCCTCACCGCCAGCGACGAATAAACTACATCGCAACAGAGCCGCGGCCCTGACGTGCAGGGCACGTCCGCTTTGGCGCGCCAGGGAGCGGGTTTTTTAAAGGAGCAAATTCATGAAATCTCTAACTTTATCTTTGGTCTTTTTATCCTTGCTCGCGACGCATGGGATAGCATCCACCATCGATTTCGAAGCACAGTCCATAGGCCGGGGAGGCAATCTCACCGGCATTCCCGATTCGCCGCTCACCATTGATACCGCCACATTCACCGGTGGTGAGCTACTCAATGCGGAGGTCGGGTTGAATGCGGACCAGACAGGCATCTACGCAAGCGAAGGACTATTCGGCTCAGGTGAAACGAATCCGCTGACTATCTCGTTTTCTGCCCCGGTCGGCGCTTTCAGCCTCTTCGTGCTGAACGGAGACGATACCCGCAGCTACACCGTATCCGACAATTTGGGCGACTCCATCGCGATGTCGCTGCCGTCCGCGGGCAGCTTAGGCGCCGCGACCTTCTCCCTGCCAGGCAACGGACTGACCAGTGTGCAAATCACTTCGGCCAATACGGACGCGTGGGATTTCGCCATCGACAGTGTGTCGTTTACCGAAACTGTTGCTACGCCCGAGCCCGGTTCGATTCTACTCCTGGCCGTCGGTCTGATTTTGCTCAGCCTTGTGATCCGATGGAAACGCTGCAGCGGGCCTGAGGCGTAAGCATCGCTCGAGCGGCGAAGCCATCACCGCGTAGTAGCCACGGGCATGTGGCAAAGGCCCGACACAGAACGCCGGCCGAGCCGCTCGGCTCATCAGGCCGAGAAATTTTTCGATTCGAGCCAGTCACGACAAACTTCAGTGTTGCGCCGGCCTTCACTCCGCGCTATTCTTTCCGCCATGCTCGCCGATCTGCGCTTCGCCGTCCGCACTCTCCGCAAATCCCCGGCTTGGGCCCTCACCGTCGTCGCCGCTCTCAGCCTCTGCATCGCCTTCAACGCCGCCATCTTCTCGGTCGTCGATACCGTGCTTTTCCGCCCCTTGTCCTTTCCTGATCAGCAACGCCTGGTAGCCGTCACCGAAGGCGTTCCCGGTCTGGGATTCCCCGTGATGCCCGTTTCCTGCCCCGACTATCTCTTCATCGCCGCCAACAACCATTCCTTTGCCGCCACCGCAACCTACCGCACGCGTCTCTACGAAATTTCGGGAGCAGGCCAGCCACACCGCATTTATGGTGCGCGCATCACCGCCTCGTTGTTTCAGGTCTTGGGCATCTCGCCCCTACGTGGCCGTACCTTCACGCGCGCGGAAGACGAACACTTCAAAAAGCTCGCGGTCCTCACCTATGCCTTCGCACGCAGCACGTTCGGTTCGCCGGATCGCGCCCTCGGCCGCAAGCTCTTTCTGGATCGTATCCCGTACACCGTCATCGGCATCCTGCCGCGATCCTTCACATTTCCCATTCGCGGATCTCGCTTTAATGGCGATCCGGCCGGCGTATTCGTGCCGGTTTCTTGGACCAGTGAGGACCGCCGGCAGAACGTAAGCAATTTCGACGACAGCATGATCGCTCGCCTGAGGCCGGGCGTGACCATCCCGCAGGCCAATGCCGAAATGAAAAGCCTGGTCAAACGCATTCAGGACGACTATCCGCCGAAGATGAAACAGGCGCTGAGCCGGATGAAAAACTTCTCGCTCGAATCGCAGGTCGTCCCGTTCCGCGAAGAGTTCACCGGCAACGTGCAGCGCCCGCTTTTGCTGCTTCTCGCTGCGGTCGGGATCGTGCTCCTGATCGGATGTGCCGATGTGGCGAATCTCATGTTCAGCCGCATGGTGGGGCGTCAACGCGAATTCGCCCTGCGTGCTGCGCTCGGCGCCGGACGCTGGCGTCTCGCGCGCCAGACCATCACCGAGGGTTTGGTTCTTTCCATCGCAGGCGGCGCGCTCGGACTCTGCCTTGCTTCTTGGACGCTGCCCCTGCTGCTCCACTTCGCGCCCGGCAATCTCCCGCGTATCAACGAAATCGGCCTGAACTGGCGCATTTTGTTCTTCGTGGCCGCGGTCACCTTGGCCGCGCCGCTCGTCTTCTGCCTCGGGCCGCTCGTGAACACGCTCCGCTCTATCCTCCCTGGCCAAGGTCGAACATCGACTCACAGTCGGCATCAGCGCCTCATGATGTCCGCCGCCGTTGTAACCCAATTCAGCCTCGCCTTCCTCCTCCTCACGACCGCCGGACTGCTTACGCGCAGCTTGCTGAAAGCCGCCGAAGCGAATCCTGGTTTTCAGCCGCAGCACCTGATCAGCCTTCGGCTCGCACTTCCCACGACCATCTATAAAACCCAGTCGCAGATCACCGGATTCTTCAATAGCCTGGTTGCACGCCTCAGTACATTGCCCGGAGTACGGCAAGCCGGCACCGTGTCGGATCTGCCGGCGGGTTCCAGTCTAAACGTGATCATTTCTATCGAAGGTCACCGCAACCAGACTGCAAAAGTGGATACCATCTTCTGTCTGGGCAATGCGCTCGATACGCTTCATATCGCGCTCTTGCGCGGCCGGCTGCTGCGGCCTGGAGATCAGGTCGGCGGTCTCCATCCCGCCGTCATCTCCGAATCGCTCGCCAAGCGCGTCTGGCCGCACGAAGATCCCATCGGCCGGCATGTCCGTTTTGGAGTGGATATCCCCAACAACCGCGAACCGTGGATAACCATCGTGGGTGTTGTGGCCGATGTGAAAGCCCGGCTCACCAGCAATGGCCCCCGCTTCTTAATGTTTATGACCTGGCCGGACTTCCGCTACGAAGGAACGATCCTCATTCGCACTGCTGGCGACCCACGTACGCTATCCAGCGTCATCCGCCGTGAAGTAAACCGGCTCGATCCCAACCTCCCGGTGGGCAAAATCGAGACAGTCGACCAGATCCTCGACGACTCCCTCTCTGCCGAGCGCTTCCGCACTTGGCTGCTCGTTTCGTTCGCCACAGCCGCTCTGTTGCTCGCCACACTCGGCATCGCCGGCCTTCTCGCCTACCACACCGCGCAACGCGCGAAAGAATTCGGCGTCCGCATCGCCCTGGGAGCAGACCGCCGCGCTCTCCTATCACTAGTTCTCTCGCATTGCCTGCGCTTGTCCGGCACCGGCATTGCCGTCGGCCTCCTCGCGTCACTCTTCGTCACGCGTACACTCCGCGCTCTGCTCTACGACACCAGCCCACATGACATCGTGACCTTCTTCGCCGTTCCCGCCATCCTGGCCTTGGTCGCCTTGGGCGCGAGCCTCATCCCCGCCTGGCGCGCCATCCACACCGATCCCATCACCGCCCTCAGAACCGAATAACCGGTGGTGTACTTACCGCCTGGGATAGAGCTGCAACAATCCGGCTATTTTCGGGAGCGCGCTTCACCGCAATGCGAAGAAATCTGTCCGCAAAACGGCGGCTCATCGAATCGCAGTTGCGAATGAACACGTTCGACTCGCGCATGCGCTCAACCACCTCTTGAGCGCTGGACTGCGTTTCGATCAGCACAAGATTTGTCATAGAGGGATACACCCGGATTTGTGAATGCTGGCGAAGGCAGCAAACAAGCTCTTCCCGGAGCAAGTGTGTCTCCTGATAGCGACTCGCATAATAGGCGTCATCGCTCAGTGCTTCGACCGCGGCAACCTGGGCCGGTAAACCGACCGCCCAGGGTGGAAGCCACTTAGCTAAAACCCGAATGGTGGAAGGGTGGGCAACCAGGTATCCCACGCGCATTCCGCTGAGCGCATAGACTTTCGACATCGACTTCAACACGATGAGGTTGGGGCGCTTGCAAGCCTCCCTTTCGACCGATTGCCCGGAGCCGGCATACTCTATATATGTTTCGTCAATAACGACCATCATGCATTCGGGAATCCTGTCGAGAAAACGAATGATCTCAGAATGAGCCCAATGTTGACCGGTAGGACTGTTGGGGTTGACGATCACAACAACCTCGGGCCGTTTTGTGAGAGCCTGTGCAAGCAAGCGGTCAGTATCAATCCGAAAGTCTTCTTCTTTGTGGAGGTCGAAACAAATCGCGTCCACCTCTAGCAGCTCTCTGAGTACATGCCGGTATTCCCCGTACATCGGATCCAGAATCATCGCGTTGTGAATTCCACTGAATAAATGCGGAAAACACGTGAAGATCAGATCCGAGGAACCGCCTCCTGTGAGAATGCAATCTTCCGCGGTACCTCGTGAGCGCGCGATGGCGAAAACCAGCCCCGCCGCGTAGATGGGAGGCGATGTTCGCGCCAAAAACGGAAAAAAGCGTAGTATCTTTTCGACCACCCTGGGTGACGGATCGAACCATGCATCCAGGACGTCGGCATTAATCACCGCGCCGGCACGTTCCAGATTGCGGAAATCTTCGCCGATCGCTTCAAAGGACTTCCCTCCATGAAAAGCCTTGTGCATATTCATGACTACGTCTCCAGCACTTTGCAAACGGAGCCCCGGCCGTAAGGGCCTCCACTACGCCACCGGGCAGTCTTCCAGCGCGTTATCCGGTTGCCCCTGCATCTTTTCCATCGCAATGGCGCGCGCCCTGGCAAGATCAAGTTTTCCAGTGCCAAGCACCGGGATCGCATCGATCGGATACACGTTCTCACGTTTCGGAATCCAGAGAGCCGGCAGACCCGCCGCGCTGAGATGATCCACAATCTGCGTCGCGCTAACATCGGGCCGCGTATGAAGCATCACCAGACGCTCGCCGCGGCGGTCGTCCGGAACGCCTGTAACGAAGCACGCCGAATCGCCTAGTATGCCGCCGGCGGCCTCCTCAATTTTCAAATGCGGGACCATCTCACCCCCGATCTTGCTGAAGCGGGCCAGCCGGTCTGTAATAAACACAAACCCGTCTTCGTCGACATAACCCAGGTCGCCTGTCCGGTAGAAACCGTCATGCAAAGCTTCCTGAGTCTTGCCGGGCGCGCTATAGTAGCCGGCCATACGGCTGGGGCTCGCGACCAGCAGCAGCCCTTGCGTGCCGGCCGGAACGGGTTCCAGGGCGTCGGGATCGACCACGCGCACGCTGACTCCGGGCAGCGGGCGGCCCACGCTCCCCGCGCGGGTGCCGGTTTGCATGCCGCCTCCATTCGGCACATCGGGAGTATTGGCCGCGGCGCACGGTCCCAATTCCGTCGCTCCGTAGCCGGCCAGCAACGTGAGCCCGAATTTATTTCGAAATTCTTCAGCTACCGAATCGCGCAGTTTCTCGGCCCCCACCAGCAGGAAGCGCAGCGAAGAAAACTGGCCGCGTGTGCACTTGCGGATGTAATGTCCGCAAAACGTCGGTGTAGAAAGAAAGAACGTCGCGTGATGCGCTTGCGAGAGTTCGCCAATCGCTTTTGCATCGGTCGGGTTCGGGTGAAACACCGCCCGAAACTGCTGAACCATGGGCAACCACAGCGCAAAGGTGTAGCCGAAGGAGTGGAAGAACGGTAGGACGCCCAGCATGCAATCGTCGGAACGGAGCGGAAAAACATGGGCCGCCGCTTCAATGTTCGAGAAGATATTCCAATGCGTCAGCACAATGCCCTTCGGCGTGCCGGTGCTCCCGCTGGAGAACAAAATGCTTGCCACGTGATCGGGGCCAATATGCCCGGCCAACCGGCTGTACGGTGCGAATGCTGCAGTGAACGCCGCTCGAATTTTGGCTGTCCGGCTGAAGCTCAAAATCAGATCTTCCAGGTACACCATCTCTGGCCACGCCGGCAAACCGGCCTTCGCCAGGAACGTCTTGGAGGTGATCACGGTGCCAATACCGCATTGCTCCATCGCCGACCGGCAGCTTGTTTCCCCCGCTGTGAAATTCAGGTTCACAACCGGCTTGCCCGCGAGCGTAACGCCGAAGTTCGCAATCGCGGCCCCCGCCGAAGTGGGCAGCAGAATGGCAATATTCTGTTCGGAGGCGCGAGTCGTGTTCAGCCAGTTACGCAGCAGGACGGCCGCGGTCAGGGTTTGGCCGTAGTTCAGCCGCTTCTTTGTGGAATCCGCAATCGCGGGACGAAACCAGTTGCGTCGTGCGGAGCGCACCAAGGCATGGGCCAGCGTCGAATCGTTTTTTTTCCGCAGATTGGTGGCTTCCGTGCCCAACTCCAGCACCCGCATCCGAAGCTCGGCGGCTGTGATCCGGCCGCTTATGGGCGCGCCAATGACAATTCGTATTTCACGGCGCCACGCCCGGATCCAATCTCGAACCGAACGCGGTCCATCTGCCGTCAGCGGATGTCTCCACAATCCGTCAAGATAAATCGGGATTACCGGAGCTTCCGGCGCATACTCCATCAAACGCTCAACTCCGCGTTGAAACGCCTGCACATGCCCGGTGCGGGTCAGTCCGCCTTCGGGGAAAATGCACACGAGTTCGCCCTGATTCAGCTCGTCACCAGCCCTGTGAAGCGATTTCAGCGCCTCTTTTGGAGAACCCGGATGAATCGGGATTGCCTGCAGCGTGCGGAAGAACGGCTTCGCCAACTTCAATTCAAAATAAGGCTTCCAGATCAGGAAGCGAATAAATCGATGCGTGCAGCCGCCGATCAGGACAGCATCGGCGTAGGAAACGTGATTTGCAACCAGCAGCGCGCCCCCGGTAGCCGGAATCCGGTCCGCTCCGATCACCCGCACGCGGAACATCGCCCGGCTCAGACCAAATAACAGCAGGCGAAGAATCTCTGCCGGCAGCACAGAAACGATGTAGATGGTGGCGGCAATCGTCACCAGCCCAAGCGCGGCAATGATCGTGCCGGCGCTCCAGTGGAGCTCATCATGCAGCAGCCACAGCACCGCCGATGCAAGCAGAATCCCGAGCATGTTCACGAAGTTGTTGGTCGCAAGCAGCCGGCCTTTCTCCTGCACGCCTGCTCGCTCCTGCAGAAATGCGTTGAGAGGAACGAAGAAGAGCCCGCCCGAGAAGCCAACCGACACCAGCCAGCACAACACCGGAATATAAGAGTGGGTGGCGGCCAGCGCGATGGAAAACAACCCGAGCAGCAGCGAACCGGCCGGCACCAGGCCGAGTTCGATGTGGTGCCGCGAGAACCACCCCGCCGCTATGCTGCCCGCGCCGATCCCGATCGCGAGCGCCGTAGCCAGCAATCCGGTTTGCATCTCGCTCGCATGCAGCGTCTCTTTCCCGGCGAGCAGAATCGCCATCTGGAAGAGCGCGCCCACAAACCAGAAATAGGAGAGCCCGGCGATCGTGAGGGCCAGAGAGCGATTGCCCGCCAGCCTGCGGAACCCAGTCCAGACTTCATGCAACGGGTTCCAGTGGAATCGCTCGGAAGATCCCGAAGGCGCGACCTTCGGGATCTTCAAACTGCAAAGAGTGCCCGCCACCGCAATCGCGAGCAGCGTGCCGCCCAAGCGCCCGGGATTGTGCTTCCAGATGTGAATCAGAAAACTGCCGAAGCTGGTACCCAGCACGATGGCGGCCAGCGTAGAAAACTCCACCAACCCGTTCGCCGCAGTCAATTCCGCCTCGCCCATCACTTCCGGCAGAATCCCGTATTTCGCCGGGCTGAAAAAGTTCGCCTGGACCGCCAGCAGAAACAGCACGCCCAATAAGAGCTCAATGCGATTCGACACAAGCGCGATCAGGCCGAGAATCATCGTGACGATCTCGAGCGATTTGGTGATTTGCAAAACACGCGTTTTGCTGAAACGGTCGGCGAGCTGGCCGGCGTGGCCGGCGAACAACAGGTACGGGATCACAAAAACCGCTCCCGCGAGCGACAAGTAGCGCGCCCCCATTTGGGCGTTGCTCGCAATCTCGACCGCAATCATCGAGACCATCATTTTGTAAACGTTGTCGTTGAAGGCGCCCAGAAACTGCGTCCAGAGAAAGGCTTCAAAGCCCCCGCTTCCGAGCAGGCGTCCATAGGTTCCCGATTTCATGTCTGCTCTCAGTGCACCCTCGGCTCCAAAGTACTCGGTCCAGTGTATTCAAGGTGTTGGAGCTATCACCGGAATTTCTCAGACATGCCGCCCGTACATTTCTTGTACTTTGGCGTACAATCCTTGTATGGCTCTCCTAAAGCCCGCAGAACGGCACTTTCTCGCCGCGGTCGTCCAGCTCGCTCATTGCAACCACTTCCTGCCCGAGCGCGTGGAGTTTGAAAGGGCGGCGCTCGGATCGGAGTTTGTCCCGGGAGAGGCGGTCTGGAGCGCTTCGGTTGCGAATCCCGACGTCGTCCGCCCGAACCTTCTCCGCGTTTCCGAAAAGCTTCAGCCGCTGGTGCACGCGGTACGCGAACGCCTTTCTGATTCGGCCGAAGCGAGTTCCGAGGAGCTGGGCATCTATGAGGGCTGCGTGCATTATCTTCTGTATCAGAAGTTTTATCCGCGCTTCGTCCACGCCAAGGGAAATTGGAAGTTCTACCGCAGCTTCCTCGCGGACTGGAACCACTATCTGCAAATTCCCGGTAAGCGGTTTGAAACGGCCTTGGAGCCGGCGCATGTCTTTGCCTGCTTCCGGCAGATTCACAAAGCCTTTGACAGTATCTTCGACAACATCATCGGCAGCTCGCTGCCCTCTGCCCGCTTGCGCGCGAGCGTCTGGCAATCCATCTTCACGCACGATATGCGTCGGTTCCGCCGAACCATGTATCGCAAGATGACCGATTTCCCAACCCTGATCACCGGACCTTCCGGTACCGGCAAAGAGCTTGTGGCGCGCGCCATTGCGCAGTCCCGTTACGTGCCGTTCGATGCCGGCGCGCTCAAGTTTGCCGACGAGCAGGAGGTGTTTCTCCCCATTAACATTGCTTCCCTCTCTCCGACGCTCATCGAATCGGAACTGTTTGGACACCGCCGCGGCGCCTTTACCGGCGCAATCGGCGATCGCAAAGGCTGGCTGGAGGCGTGCCCTGCGCTCGGATCGGTTTTTCTCGATGAGCTCGGCGAAATGGATCTCTCGATCCAAGTCAAGCTGCTGCGAGTCATTGAAACACGGCGCTTTTCGCCGGTGGGCGATACGGTCCCCCGCCAGTTCCAGGGCAAACTCATTGCCGCGACCAATCGGAATCTTCCGCTCGAAATCCGGGAGCACCGCTTTCGGGAAGATCTCTATTACCGGCTCTGCGCGGATTTGATCGAAACGCCGTCTTTGGCCGAACAGATTGAAAACTCGCCGGAAAGTTTTCGCGAATTGCTGCTCTACATGACCCGTCGCGCCGTGGGAGACGAGGCGGCCGGCCTGCTACCCGAAGTGGAGGAATGGATCAAGCTCCACCTTCCGCGCGACTATCGCTGGCCGGGCAACTATCGCGAGCTGGAACAATGTGTGCGCAATATTGTCATCCGCCGCTCCTACCGGCCCATGCAGCCGGATCCAGACGAGCATACGGCGGAGGAGCGCTTCTTCGCCAATTACCGCGCCGGCCGATTGAAACTGTCGGAAGTTGTCTCTCATTACGTCGCTCACGTCTATCTCCAGACAGGCAGCTACGAAGAGGCGGCGCGCAGACTGGAAGTCGACCGGCGCACCGTAAAATCGAAGGTCGGGCTGGGCGGCTGATTCTCTTTTTTTTATAGACGGTAAAAACCCCTCCTGGCCCCCCGTCAGTTATTAGTAGATAGATGCACTATCGCAAGTTAGGAGCAAGCGAAGCGGAAGTCAGCGAGATCGGTTTTGGCGCCTGGGGCATCGGCGGCAAACAGTGGCAGGGCAACAACGACCAGGAGTCGCTGAAGGCCCTAAAACGGGCCTTTGAGCTAGGTGTGACCTTGGTCGATACGGCGCTCGCCTATGGCGATGGGCACAGCGAGCGGCTCGTGGGCAAGGCCGTCAATGAGACCTTCCACAAGGTCTACGTGGCGACCAAAATCCCGCCCAAGAATCGGATCTGGCCCGCCTCGCCCGCCACCCCCATTTCGGAGGTTTTTCCCTACGATTACATCGTCAAATGCACCGAAGAAAGCCTCCGAAACCTCAAAACCGAGCAGATCTATCTCCAGCAGTTCCACGTCTGGACCGACGCCTGGACCAACACCGAAGAATGGCGTCGCGCCATCGAAGACCTGAAGCAAAGTGGCAAGGTGCGCTTCTTCGGCGTCTCCATCAGCGAACACGATCCCGATTCGGCCCAGGAAGCTATCAAGACCTGCTTATTCAACTCGGTTCAGGTCATCTACAACATCTTCGACCAGACCGCCGAAAAGAACTTGTTCCCGCTCTGCCAGAAGCTGAAAATCGGAGTGCTGGCTCGCGTTCCTCTCGATGAAGGCGGCTTGACCGGAACCATCACCGAAGACACCAAGTTCGAGCCCGGCGAATTCCGCGACTTCTATTTCCGTGGCGATCGCAAGCGGCAACTGGTCGAACATGTCGAAGCATTAAAGCGCGATCTGGCCGGAATTCCCGGCACGCTGCCCGAAATCGCCCTGCGCTTCTGCCTCTCGAACCACGCCGTCACGTCGGTCATCCCCGGCATGCGCCGCGTCCAGACCGTCGAAAGCAGTTGCCGTGCCGCTGCGGCCGGAATGCTCGATGCCAAAACTCTGGCGATCCTGAAGCGTCATGCGTGGAACCGCAACTTCTACGAATAACCATGCGCATCGCCATTCTTTCCGACATCCACGACAACCTTTGGAACCTCGCCCCGGCCATTCAGTCCGTCCAGGATGCTGGCGTGTTGATCTGCTGCGGCGATCTCTGTTCGCCCTTCGTCATCGATGAACTCGCCAAATTCCCCCGCGACGTGCATATCGTCTTCGGCAACAACGACGCTGATCTCTATCGCATCACGGCCAAAGCCCTAAAAACGCCGAACGTCCATGTACACGGCGAACTGTTTCAAACCACTTTCGACGGCAAGCGTTTCGCCGTGAACCATTTCGACTACCTCGCCCGCCCTATGTCGAAATCCGGCGATTACGACGTAGTCTGCTTCGGCCACAACCACGAATTCGAAATCGCGAACGAGGGCCGCTGTCTGCTTATCAATCCCGGCCCCATTATGGGAGCCAAGTTTTCAAGCGGCCGCTGGGAAGACGTCACGCCAACCTTTGTTATTTATGACACCGCCACCAACTCGCCCGTCCGCCACAGTGTTCACCAGACCCGGCACGCATGAACGCGCATCATCGGCTGCCCCGCCTTGCATCCGAACGCGTCCCCGAACTGCGGCAGGTCTGACACCACGCCATTGATGCGGTATTCGTCCGGCGAATGCGGATCCGTGATCGCGTGCATTCGCTTGCTCTCCGGCCGCTCGTCCCCGCACGCCCATTGCGCCATCCCGACAAAGAACCGCTGCTCGGGCGTCAAGCCATCAATCGGCTTGGAATCCTGCCCCGCATGTTTCCACGCCATGTAAGCAAGCAGCGTGCCGCCGATATCCGCTACATCCTCGCCCAGCGTCAGGCTGCTGTTGATGTGGATATCGTCAATCACCGTATATTGCGCGTACTGGTTCCGCACGCACGCCACCCGCTCCTCAAACGCCTTCGCGTCCTGCGGCGTCCACCAATCCTTCAAGTTTCCCTGCACGTCAAATTGCCGGCCTTCATCGTCGAAGCCGTGCGTCAGCTCATGCCCGATCGTCGCGCCCGTGTTTCCGTAATTCGGGGCGGCGTCCATCTTGGGATCGAAAAGCGGCGGCTGCAGCACTCCGGCCGGAAAGTTGATATCGTTCGTCTGCGGGTCATAGTACGCGTTCACCGTGGGCGGCGTCATGTCCCATTCCTGGCGGTCCACCGGCTTGCCGATCTTGGCCAACTCCCGGTGCATCTCAAACTCAGAGGCCCGCGTCACATCGCCCAGAAAATCGTCTGGCGTGACGCGGACAGAGTTATAGTCTCGCCATTTGTTCGGATAGCCGATCTTGTTCACGATGGCATGCAGCTTTTCGAGCGCGCGCTGTTTTGTCACATCGCTCATCCAAGTCAGATCTTTGATGTCCCGGCCCATTTCGGCCTCGATCTGTTCGGTCATCCGCAGTGCGTCCTGTTTGGTTTGCGGCGAAAACGTCTTGGCCACAAACACCAGTCCCAGCGCTTCGCCCAGATCCCGGTCTACCAGCCGCGTGCAGGTCTTCCAGCGCGGCGGCATCTGCTGGACCCCTTGCAGGTACCGGTTGTAAAAATCGAAGTACGCCTGCTCAAATTTCGACGGCAGATAGCGTGCCTCCGCATGAACCAGGTGCCAGCGCAGATAAGCCCGCCAAGCCGCCAGCTTCTGGTGCGAAAGCTGCCGGTTCAGCTCGGCGAAGAACTTCGGCTCCGTCACGTTCAGGGAAACGAACTCCGGAGCGCCCATTTTGCTCAGATATACGTCCCAATTGAAAGCCGGAACCATCTGCTGCAGCTCGCCGCGCGACATCTTGTGCCGCAGATTGTAGGGGTCGCGCCGTTCTACACGGGTCAGCGACGCCTTCGCCAGCGCCGTTTCGATCTCCATCACGTCCTGCGCGTCGGCTTTGGCATCCGGGGCCGATTCCCCGATCATCCGGAGCATCCGCTGGACGTGCTGAATATAGCGCTGCCGGATCTCCTGCGATTTGGCGTCGGCCTTGGTGTAGTAATCGCGGTCCGGCAGCCCCAGCCCGCCCGCATTCGCGAAGGCGATCTCCTGGGATGAATTATCGAAGTCGGGACTCGAATCGAACCCGAACAGCACATTCCGGTCCACACCGCTCTTGTGCTCTTCGGCGACATACGCCGCGATATCTTCGGCGGATTTCAACTCAGCGATTCGTTCGAGCATCGGCTCGATCGGCGCATCTCCGGCCTGCTCCACGGCGCTCTGATCCATGCAGGCATGGAAAAAGTCTCCGATCTTCTGCTCATTCGCCGTTCGCGAGGCGACCGAGCGCGCGGCCTGATCCAAAATGCCCCACAGAAAGCGCAGGTTCTCGTTCGATAACTTCGAATACACGTTCCAGCGCGCCTGATCCGCCGGGATCGGGTTCAGCTTGTTCCAGTTCCCGCACGCATACTTGTAAAAGTCGGTGCAGGGATCGGCCGAGCGGTCCATGAACTGTGTATCGAGCCCCGGCGTATAGGGCAGAACCGTCAGTGGCGTCTCCTGCGCCAGGGCTGTTAGAGCCATCAGAAAAACGAGAACGAATCGCATGTAGCCTTGATTCTGTCAAACTGATTCCCGGACCCAGGTCAAATATGCCTCCAGCCCCGCCACAACCGGTACTGCAATTACCTCAGGTACTTCGTAGCTGTGAAGTTCCACGATGCGGTCCCGCAGGGCAGGGAAAACGTGCCCGGTTGTCTTCGCAAGCAGCAGCACTTCCTGCGCGCTTTCGACCGCGCCTTTCCAGCGGTAAATGCTGTGAATCCGGGGCAAAACGTTGACGCAGGCGGCCAGCCGCTCCTCAACAAGCGCACGTGCGATGAGAAATGCTTGCTGTTCATCAACACAAGTAAATAGAGCTATGATGATGTCTGCCATAATGGTTCGGTTCGCACTGGACCTTCCCCCGAGAACAAGCTTATATAGAGAGTAGGGTTTGTCCTAGATGCTGCGTTATCTTCTCCGACCGCTTGCAGCGGTAGCGTCATTAGCTGGATTAGCGGCCTATGCAACCATCATGTTGCAAGGCCCGCAAGGCATTACGGCCCTCCAGGAAAAGCGGCACGAGATTCGCGTTTTAGAAGAACAAAATGCGAATCTGGCGCGCGACATTGAAGCCAAGAAACAGCGGATCGAGCGGTTGAAGAGCGATCCGAGCACCCAGGAAGTCGAGTTGGAGCGTTTGGGGATGGTCCACGAGCACGACACCCAGTTCAAAATCGCTGGGCAGCCCCGGCCGGCGCACTAATCTTAAATCGGCCTTCCGCCATTGGCTACAGTAATCCTAAGATGAACTGTCCAAATTGCGGGCTGGCCAATCCGGATAACGCGAAGTTCTGTGCGAACTGCGGCACGCGTTTCGCTGGCGCTGGGGGTCCGCAGCAAACTTATATTCCTCCACCCCCACAGAATCCGCCGGGTGCCGTCCCAGGAAGGAACCCAGTGGCCAAAAATATCGCCCTGGGGTGTTTGATTGCGCTGGCGATCTTCCTGTTCTTCGGCCTGTCTTGTACCAGGGCCTGTTTCCGCCACCGGCGGTACTATCGACGCTATGTCGCGGCCCTCATCGAAAATCCCGGCTACGCACCGGCAGCATTGAGGCACGCTGTTGCGGGTCGAGATGCTTCAGTTGCGCCGACCAGTCCCAAATGTGACGCGCTACCACATGGATCACCTGACCTTCTCTCTGCATGACACCCCGGCAGGCTAAAAATTTGGCGTGATAAACCGCATCGCGGTATTTTTCATGCACATGTTTCCACACGATCAGATTGGCCGCTCCGGTTTCGTCTTCAATCGTGATGAAAATGGTTTCCTTTGCGGTCTGGGGACGCTGGCGGAATAACACCAATCCCGCCACCAGAACCGTCTTTCCGGGTGGCGTGGTTTTCAACTCGATGGCCGTTGTCACTCGTCTGGCGTTCAGGCGGGAACGCAGGAAAGACAACGGATGCGCGCGCAAGGTGAGCCCGGTAGCCCGATAATCCTCCAGAACCTCCTGACTGACCGTAGCGGACGGCAAAGTTACCTCAGGCTCTTCGAACAGTTCTGCCTGTGCAAACAGCGGGGGCATTTTCTCATCGAGCACGCTGGCTTGCCAAAGCGCTTGCCGTCGTCCCAGGGCAAGCGAACCGAACGCATCGGCCTGAGCGAGCCGGTCCAGTGCGCGGCGGCCGCATCCCGCACGCCGTGCAATCTCACTGGGTGTGCGATATCCGGATCCTCGGGCTGCAACGAGCGCCCGCCCATCCTTCTCCGGAAGACCGGACACCATGTGCAGTCCAAGCCGAACGGCGTGATGCGGCTCCAGCGTGCTTTCCCAATCACTGTGATTCACGTCGATGGGGCGGATTTCTACTGCGTGCTCGCGCGCATCCCGCACAAGCTGAGCCGGAGCATAAAAACCCATTGGCTGGCTATTCAGCAGCGCTGCGCAAAAAACATCCGGGTAATGACATTTGATCCAGGCGGAAACATAAACGAGATTGGCGAACGAGATGGCATGGGCTTCCGGAAATCCATACGTGCCGAATCCTTCGATTTGGCTGAAGCACCGTTTCGCGAACTCCTGCGGGTAGCCGTTCTTGCGCATCCCTTCCAGGAACCGCTCGCGCAACGAAGAAATAGTACCCACATGGCGGAAGGTCGCAAGCGATCGCCGCAGTTCATCGGCTTCATCCGGTGAAAAGTTCGCTCCAATAATGGCGATCTGCATCGCCTGCTCCTGAAAAAGTGGCACACCGAGCGTCTTTTTCAGAACAGCTTTCAATTCCGGGCTGGGGTACGCAACCCGCTCCTTCCCTTCGCGGCGCTTCAGATACGGATGCACCATGTCGCCTTGAATTGGGCCCGGCCGGACAATGGCGACCTCGATTACCAGATCATAAAATCTCTCCGGTTTCAGGCGCGGCAGCATGCTTTGCTGCGCCCGGCTCTCCACTTGAAACACGCCGATGGTATCCGCCCTTTGCAGCATTTCGTATACGGCTGGATCTTCGTGCGGGATGCTGGCCAGGGTAAAGGTTTGTCCGTAATGGCGCTCCAACAGCTCGAAAGACCTTCGAATAGCGCTGAGCATTCCTAAACCGAGGACATCCACCTTCATCATTCCCAGCTCGTCGATATCATCCTTCTCCCACTGGATAACGATGCGGTCTTTCATCCTTGCGTTTTCAAGCGGCACCAGCTCATCCAAGCGGCCGCGCGCAATCACGAAGCCGCCGACGTGCTGCGAAAGATGACGTGGGAACCCGACCAGTTCTTCCATCAGCCCGAGAGCTAGTTTTCGCCGCTCTGGCGGCGTCTTATTCGTCAATTCGAATACTTTGCTGACTTCCCGCAGAGCGCGCTTCATGCGATAGTGCACAACTGTGGCCGTGAGCCCGGCACGATCGCGCCCGTACTTTTCATAAATGTGCTGGATGACTTCTTCGCGCCGCTCATGCTCAAAATCCACATCGATATCGGGCGGCTCATTGCGTGCCGCAGAAATGAATCTTTCAAACAACAATCCACACGCAATGGGATCTGCCTCCGTAATTCCCAGGCAGTAACAGATGACCGAATTTCCCGCCGACCCGCGGCCCTGGCACAGAATTCCTTTGCTTTTCGCGAACTTCACAATCTCATGGACGGTGAGAAAGTAGGGCGCATACTCACGCTCGGCGATCAGCTTCAATTCATGCTCGATCTGTTTCAGCACTTCTTCCGGAACGCCCTCCGGATAACGACCTCGCGCGCCTTCGAGAGCGCGGGCCTTCAGATCTTCAAATGCCGATAGGCCCGGAGTGATGATCTCTTCCGGGTATTCATAACGAAGCTCATCCAGTGAGAAGCAACATCGGTCCGCGATTTCAACCGTTGCCTCCAGCGCCTCCGGCCATGCGGCGAAGATCTGCGCCATGATGCGCGGCGGCTTCAAATGACGTTCGGCATTGGCGTCCAGTCGAAAACCCGCTTCCGCCAGTGTGCATTTTTCGAGAATACAGGTGACCACGTCTTGCAGCATTTTCCGGTCGGGATCGTGATAGAGAACATCGTTGGTGGCAACCAGTGGGATAAAAAGCGAACGAGCAAACTCGGCGACGGTTCGAATCCATTGTTTGTCGTCGCCGCGGCACGAATGGGTCAATGCCAGATGAAGATTTCTTCGAAACAGATTCGCGCAGCGCTCCATATGCGTTCTTGCGGATTCCGTAAGAACCTGCGGAAAAGGAAGAACGAAGTGCTGGTCTTCTGCATAATCCGCCACATCGTCGAGTCCCAGAAGGCATTCTCCCTTCGGCGCGCGGCGTCGACCTAAGGTCAAAAGTTGTGTGAGCCTTCCATACGCTTTGCGATTCGTGGGATAGCAGAGCAGGCTTTCCCCGTTTGTAAAATCCAGACGGCATCCCACAAGAAAACGAGTGCGCCGCTCTTTCATCTTCTTTAACGTGGAATGCGCCAGCACAATGCCGGAGAGCGTATTCCGATCGGTTAAGGCAATTGCGTAAAGGCCGTATTCGTTGGCCGCATTCATCAGCTCCTGAGGATGCGATGCTCCCCGTAAAAAACTGAAATTGGACGAAACCTGCAACTCCGCGTATTCGCGCATACAAACTACGCAAGATGTCCATGCAAAAACCACCGTCCCGAGGAATCGCAAAAGATCCAGAACCGATATCCGTTGTCATCCTCGATCCGGTAATAATCCCGCTCGCCCCAACGCGAGCCGTTCTCGCGCCACCATTCCGAAGCGAGGCGTTCCGGCCCTTCCGAACGAAGAATGCGATGTTTTTGCCGCCCAATGAAAAACTGCACCGGCAATCCGCCCGGAATCAACGTGGAGACTTCGATGCGCATCGGCGGCTGAACCAACCGGATGGGGCGGATACGGTAAGGGGGCCAATCCGCGCTGGCCATGGCCGGTTCGGTAGCGGAACGGAACTCCACCGCGTATTCCGGCAAATAGCTCTCGCATACGCGAACCCGATTCACGTCGCCAAATCCCAATCGCATGCCGAAGCGATCGACCAGCGCATCGAAGGTCTCTTCCTCCTTCGTAGAATCTACCTGGGAAAGGCTCAGTTGCTCCGGCGCAAGCGCTTCGAGATCTGAAACCGAGAGCACAAATGTTTCAAAACCGAAATCCGATTGCAGCGCAGCCAGCTTTTCGCCAAATAGCCGCATTAAGTGGGAAAGCGAACGAGTAGGCTTCGACGTGCGGACTTCGCATCGATCTACGGTTCCATCCAGGCGATAACACGCGAGTTCCATACGCCGCGAACCCAGATGATCCCTTTCAAGCCGCGTACAGATTTCCCGAAGCAAATCGCGCAGTACATAACTCACATCCTGCACAGTAGAAACCGGCTCACCGGAAATCCGGGAAGCTCGATACGGCGCGGGCGGACGCCAAGGCGTGAGCGGCTCTTCCGCTTGATGAAACATCCGATCGAGACGCCAAAGGAGCGTAGATCCAAAACGCGCCGCGAGTGAGCGGCGAGGAATTTTGCGCACTGCCGCAATCGTAGAGATGCCGAGCCTCCGTAGCTCCTCCGCCAGTTCAGCGGGAATGCGCAGCGCCTCCACCGGCATGGGATCGAGCACGGAAGCAGCAGCTTCGCCGTGAACGATGAACCTTCTGCCAAAGCGTGCCAAGGCCCAGGCGATGCTCCAGGCATCGGCAATTGCTCCATAGGATTCCAGACCCATCCGGTGCAGACGCCGCCGGATATCCAGCAGCAGCGGACCTTCGCCCCCGAACAGATGCGTGCAGCCGGTGACATCCAGAATGATGCCATCAGGCCCATCGGGCGCAACCAGCGGCGAATAGCGATCGCACCATTCAACCACCCGGATCAGGCGATCGCCGGCAATGCCCGGACAGTAAACGCTGAGGAAGCAGCGCGCCATCTTATCCCGCCAGTGCTTCGCACGATACCTGCTGTGCCAGTTGCGTCAAAATGCTATTCAGCTTCTGGCCGCGCCATTCCAGAATCCATCTCCCCGGGCGTCCTCCGCGGCAATAGAGAAGATCGACCCCCCACAAAGGCTGATCGAACCGCTGACCGGACTTGCTAACGATTGAAGAAATTTTCCATCGTGTCATGGCGGAAGAAATGGGAGCGGAACCCGCGCTACCCAAAAGAAATCCCGTCGCGCCACTGGTCTCCGCCGCCAGTTGCAACCGGCGGGAGTCTGTCAGATCCAGTCCTCCCAACACAGCAATCACGGAACTGACCTGCGGGCATCGCAACGCTTCCATGACGGCCCAGGCGAGATCCCGTGACCGTCTCACCGAGATGTGAAGCAGCCGGTCCAGCTTCACTCCATAGGGCAGGAGACCTAGCGGATAGAGGAAACGATCCGGCGCGACATATAGAATATATCCGCGATCCGCCACCAGCCGTGAGGAGAGCACAGCCGAAAATGCAATGGCGCTAGCAAGATTATTGCCTTTGACTTCATGAACGCAGCCGGCCGGCAGCCCACCATAGGGGAGCCAATCATCTATTGCATCCGCCACCGGAATGGTGCGCGAAAACCGGCTTTGTGTTTCCTCCAGGCAATCGATCTGCTGACGAAGTTTTTCAACGACCAGATTCGAGGGCGGCATTTTCCCGCGATCCAGCATATCACAATTTTCGCCTTATGTTCGCCATGTTGGGGACTGCCGGATGGAGAGATGTCGAAACTCCCCCGACCGCTCCGACTATTTGATAAAAGTGAGCGCACCGCCCGATGAATTCGTCCCCTGACATCGAACAGCTTCTACGCGAACTGGCTCCGCAGGTGCTCGGCGCCGTAGTGCGCCGCTTCCACGATTTCGCCGCCGCGGAAGATGCAGTTCAGGAAGCGCTCTTAGCAGCAGCTTTACAATGGCCTCGCGAAGTTATACCGGAGAATCCGCGTGCCTGGCTGATTCAGGTCGCATCCCGGCGCATGACGGATCAGGTGCGCAGCGATAGCGCTCGCCGGCGGCGGGAGACCGAGGCGGCCCTGGAATCGGGCTACGTCATACCGCCAGCCGAAATCGAGAACATGACAGAGCAGGACGACACCTTGATCCTGCTCTTCATGTGCTCTCATCCCGCCTTGACGCCGTCATCGGCCATCGCATTGACCTTGCGCGCAGTGGGTGGATTGACCACCGCCGAAATTGCCCATGCGTTCCTGGTCCCCGAGGCAACCATGGCTCAGCGAATCAGCCGCGCCAAGCAGAGCATCAAGGCTTCCGGTGTGCCGTTTCGCCTGCCAACCAAAGAGGAACAAGCCGAGCGGCTCCGGGCCGTACTGCACGTACTCTATCTGATCTTTAACGAAGGCTATACAAGCAGCGGCGGCACGCAGCTTCAACGCGTGGAGCTGTCACAGGAAGCGATCCGTCTCACGCGATCCGTTCACGTTTTACTCCCGAATGATCCCGAAGTAACAGGCTTGCTAGCACTAATGCTGTTAACCGATGCCCGGCGCATAGCGCGAACCGGGCCGGAAGGCGAGCTGATTCCGCTGGAAAAGCAGGACCGAACTCTATGGGACCGGGCGCAGATCTCGGAAGGAATCACGCTCGTCACGCAGGCATTATCGAAAGGATCGGTTGGTCCGTATCAATTGCAGGCCGCCATCGCCGCTGTGCACGACGAAGCGGCCCGCACAAGCGATACCGACTGGCCGCAGATCCTGGCGCTGTATGATTTGCTCAAACGCATGATGGACAATCCGATGGTTGTACTCAATCACGCGATTGCAGCCGCCATGGTGCACGGTCCGCTGAAGGGATTGGAACTGCTTCGAGCACTCGATTCGGATGCGCGACTAGCCGACCATCACCGGCTGGCCGCGGTTCGTGGACATCTGCTCGAAATGGCTGGTGAGTGTGAAGCTGCCGTCATACAGTACCGGATGGCAGCCAGCCGCACCACCAGCTTGCCGGAACGGAATTACCTGATCACCCAGGCAGCCCGCCTTAGTGAAAAAACAACAAGTGATTAATTCTACATGTCGTAGAAGAACTCTTCGCGCACAATCTTGTCATTGGCCACTTTATACACGGCGACCTCTTCCATCTGGAATCGCTTGTTTTGGGGCTTAAACGTGACATCCAGCTTGAAAGTTACGGCAAAATGCGAACCGGCGACGAGCGGTCCCTCCACCTTGACGGAGTGGACTTCATGATTAGCGACCCACCATTCGCCTTTGGCCTTCACCGCGTCGATGCCTTTGGTTTCACGCGATTGTCCGGGAGGCGCGGCTGCTTCCACGCTGAGAATATCGGGTGAGTAGAGCTTTGCCGCTGCTTCGTCAAACTTGCCTTGAGAACAGAGCTGAACAAGCGTGTTTGCAACTTCCTGGGTACTCATGAACCATCTCCTAATCGAAAATTGGACAACTCCCCCACGCTAGCACGGCGAGAGATCTCCATTATTTGCTGCACTCGAACTGAAACGTGCTGAGCACGCGGGTGAAGACGGGTTCGAAACGCGCAAGCTGGTCCATCCGGCACGTCAATTCCAGACGATAGAGAACGCTCTTCCGGCTCGAATAAATAATTTCACCGATCCAGGTGGCCCGCTCTTGCGGATCGTAATAGCGCTCCTTTGTAAATAGCGCCTTGCTGTCCGCAAGCGGAATCTCGCGCGTTTCGAGGACCACCATCCGCTCGGCATGCTCGAATTTGCGCAGACCGTCAAGCTGGACCTTTACGATATCGGACAGGCTGATTTTCGCGCTCGCCGGAGTCTCGGCTCCGGCAAGGGCAGGCAGTGCCGCCACGTCGATTTCACCCAGCGGATTGGAGAACTTTTTAATTCCGGTTTCGACGAAGAGCCCGGCTCCGTCGAACGCGTCTCCTCGCAGCCACCGCGAGGGATAGCTCACGCAATAACCCCACTGGCTGTTGCGGTAGTGTTTCCACGCCCGGTCAAGCTTGGGGATGTTCTTGCTACCGGCAAACGCCGGGAGCAGGGCCGAAAGGGCAAAGCAACACAACAGGGCACTGCATCGATTACGGGTCCCCATCATTAGGGACAGACTGCCACACTATCCGGCAATTTTCCAGTGGGAGAAGCCGAAAAAAGTACCCCGTCCGGCAGCCGCTTCAGGATTTTCCTTGCCGTCCCCATGGAGAAGGGCGCCCCGTTCCCGCGACTTACCTGTTGCAGCAGGAGGATTGATGGACGATCGCCGCAGACAGATTCTCGCCACCTTGGCGCAGATGGACAAGCAGTTCGGAAAAGGCTCGGTGTTGATGCTGGGCTCGAAGGCCGCACTTCCGGTCGAAGTGATTACCACCGGATCCATTGCCATTGATAGCGCGCTCGGAGCGGGTGGTTTTCCGCGCGGCCGTGTGATCGAGATCTTCGGCCCCGAATCGTCCGGTAAAACCACGCTGGCGCTGCACGTGATCGCCGAAGCGCAGCGCACCGGGGGCACGGCAGCGTTCATCGACGCGGAACACGCACTCGATCCCATCTACGCAGCCAAATTGGGCGTAGATACGGCGAATCTGATTGTTTCTCAGCCGGATTACGGCGAGCAGGCGCTCGAAATCGCCCAGGCGCTGGTTAATTCCCAGGCAATCGATGTAATCGTGGTGGATTCGGTTGCAGCCTTGACTCCCAAAGCCGAAATCGAAGGCGAAATGGGCGACAGCCACATGGGCCTGCAAGCCCGCATGATGTCCCAAGCGTTGCGCAAACTGACCGCCTCGGTTTCGCGCGCTAATACCTGCCTGATTTTCATCAACCAGCTTCGCGAAAAAATCGGCGTGATGTTCGGCAACCCCGAGACAACCACCGGTGGGCGCGCGCTGAAGTTCTATGCGTCCGTGCGCGTCGAAGTGCGCCGCACCACAGCCATCAAGGACGGCGAAGTGGTGGTCGGGAATCGGACGAAAATCAAAGTGGTGAAGAATAAGATCGCCGCTCCCTTCCGCGAAGTCGAAGTCGACATTCTGTACGGCAAGGGCATCTCGCGTGAAAGCGACATCCTGGATTTAGGCGCGCAGCACAACGTTTTGGAAAAGAGCGGCTCCTGGTACAGCTACAAGAGCGAGCGTATCGGCCAAGGCCGCGAAAACGCCCGGCAAACGTTGATCGACCGGCCCGAGCTGCGGGCTGCGATTGAAGCCGATTTGCGCCAGACACTCGGGCTTAATGGCGAGAAAGCCAGTCCGGAATTGCACAAAGTTCCGGCGTAAATTTAGACAGCCCCTTTGAGCTCTGAGTTCGTTGATAGCCTGCCGGATGCCAGCCCTTGCTTCGGGCGTCGCCCCTGGGCGACAATCTGGATGTGACCGCGGTGGTCGAGGAAATTCCATTGTTCAAAGATGCCGGGGGTGTGTACCGCGTGGGCGGCACGCGCGTTACGCTTGACTTGGTAGTGCACGCATTCAACCGAGGAGCGACGGCCGAAGAGATCGTGCAGAGGTTCGGCACCCTGCGGCTGTCGGACGTGTATCAGGTCATCGGTTATTACCTGAAGCATGCGGACGAGTTGGCTGACTACTTTGAAAATCGCGCGCGCGAGGAACGAACGCTGCTTTCGTCCCATCCGGAGTGGTCGCCGAAGGGGCTTCGCGACCGCCTGCTCGCCCGTCGAAATCTCCAGTGAAATGGCTGGCGGACGAGTGCTTCGATAACGACATCATCCGCGGGCTGTTCCGCCGTTCCCCGAACTTCGATTTGATTCGCGCACAGGACGTCTCTGAGATCGCTGGTCGCGATGACGAGACTTTGCTCGCGTGGGCAGCCACACATGAACGCGTGGTCCTTACGCATGATCTGGCGACCATGATCTCAGCGCTCCAGTCGCAGCGCCACCGTGCGCCCACTTTGATCGTCCTTGTGCCCGATTCACTCCCAACCGGCCAAGTACAAGTAATAGAGGAGGTGCTGCTTCTTGACCGGTGTTCAAACACATCGGACTGGACAGCGGGCGTAATTTACTTGCCGCTACGCTAAATTATTTAGGACGGCTCGGGATCCATATGGGCCCACGCGTTCACCACTTTGGTTTACGATCGAGAAATGCCGGTTTCCGTCAGCGTACATTCTGTTCACCCGCGCAAATTGGCAGCGGTGCGGCGCGAGGTCGCGCCGGGTGCGGTTGGCTCGGTGTGGAGGCCTGCGCTAGGCAAAGTCTGGGAGTTCATTCGTAGCCAGCCGGGGCTGCGGACGGACGGCCATAACATCTTCCTCTACCACCACCCGAACCAGCCGGGCGCGCCGATACTGTGCGACTTCGGCGTCGAGGTCACGCGCACGTTTGAAACTGCGGACGAAGTGTACGCGACCGAAACGCCCGGAGGCGGGGCTGCCGTAGCCGTCCACCGCGGCCCGTACAACCGCATGAACGAGGCGCACAACGCGATCGCAAAATGGATGGCGGAGAACCGGAGGGAGTCAGCCGGGCACTCGTGGGAGATATACGGTGATCCGGCGCCGGATCCGGCCGACACAGAGACGATCGTTGTGTACCTCCTGAAGTAGCGTTCGGAGCTGACCGGAATCTGCCTCTAACTCACCGTCAGATACGTTCTATATTGTTCGCCCCCAATATCATGAAACGCCTTAAACAGCATGTCTCCGGAACTCGTCTTCACAGACCACGCATGCGGTCCTGAAGCACTCGAATTGACCGATAGAAGCGCCTTCCCCTCCAAACCCGCCGGCAGATTCGTCAGCGCCATCAACACGAGCGGTCCCCGAACCAGCGCCACTTGATTCGGATGCTGCGCATCCACCGCTTCCAGCCGCACCGGAAGCGGCAATTCCAACTCGATGCGATCGCCAGTTTTCCACGACCGCCGGATTTCCGCGAACGAGCCCGGTGCCGCTTTCCAATTGCCGCGCATCCCGTTCACGCTCACGCGCGCTCCCTTCGCCCACTCCGGAATTCGCAGGAACACCGCAAAGTCGCGCGGCCGCGAAGCCGTCACATTTATTCGAATCTGTCCGCTGTATGGATACTCCGTCGCCTGTTCAAGCGAGTAACTTCCGCCGTTCTCCTGCCATCGTAGCGTCGACGGGACATACAGGTTCACAAACACGCCTTGCGGACCATGGAAATACGCGCTAATGCGGTAATCCGCCACAACCTGCGGCAGCGTGCCCGAACAACACGGCCATTTGTCCTTGTAGTAGACCTTCTGCCCTGGCGTGTGATAGTCCGAATAGTAAAACGATTTCCCATCCGGCTGAATCGGCTTTGCTCCCAGCACCGTGTTGTATAGCACGCGCTCCATGCTGTCTCCGTAGCGTGAATCGCGCGTAATCCGCAATAGATATCGCGTGATCTTGAAGTGCGCATACGACCCGCACGGCGTCTCAAAGCTCGCGCGCGTGGTTTTCAAACTCTCTCCCAATCCGCCAGAGCCCGGCTCCTGAAACGTCTCATTCGGCCCCCAGCCGCCCGTCGCAAAACTCTGCTCCTGCACCATGCGTAAGCCGTTCTGCGCGGCTCGCAAATACTTGTCATCTTTCAAAACCAGATACGCCTGCGCCGCGGAGCTGAGCGCGTTCACATGACTATACGCATGCTTCCCCGGCAGCACGTTTTCACCGCGCGATAAGGGGTCGAAATACTCTTTGTTCAGCAGAAACCGGATTCCCAATTGCCGGTACCGGTCATCCCCGCTGCGCCGCCACGCCAGAAATTGATTCTCCGGCAATGTGTACGTCTCGTCCCACGTGTACGCAATATCTTTGTGCGGCCGCGCCGCCTGCTCGGGACGCGTCAATGCCTTCTCGGGCAAATGCGGCAACACGGCATCCGTCGCGCGCTTCAAGACCGCAAGCGCCATCGGATCGTGCGCGAATTCATGCGCATCGATCAGCCCGCAAACAACCTTGTCGTATGTGTACGCCGGCAAATGATAGTCGACATAGAAGCGGCCCGCCGGCGTGATCGTTTGCGCATAGCCTTTTACCAGCCGCGCTACTTTTGCCTGCGTGGGACGGTCTCCCGTTGCGGCATAAAATCGGGCGAGCGCCGAAACGTACTGCCCGAAACTGTGCCCCGGAATGAAACCGTGAAAGTTGCCGCGCGGGTTGAAGTCCGCCGAATTATCGTACCAGCCGCCCATATCTGCGCCGGGCGCCGGCAGCCCGACACGTTGCCGGTACGGCTTCAACAGGCTGTCTTCGCTGAGATTCAGAAACAGCCGGTGATTTTCGTCAAACTGCAACAGCAGTGGGCCCGGCGGAAACTGTACCTGTGAATAACCGAACTGTTCGAGCGGAGCCGCATCGCCACCCGCTCCCATCGCGGCGGATGTCCCCGCCAGGATCGCCACCCCGCTCCGCAAAAAATCGCGCCGGTTCATCGGGTCTCTCTCTACGTCACCTGCCAATACACTGAATACCGCCGCCCAAAAATGCTGTTCAGCGGCTTCAACGTAACGTCTGTCTGTTGTCCCGTGGTCCGGAATGTCATTCCACTGCCCGCCGGTTTGATCCACGAATTCGGATCGGCGCTCGCCGCACGGAAACTCGGAACCGGAATCGGCACGCGGTGCGGACGTGGCGCATTCGGCCCCACAATCAGCGCTTCCGTCAAGCCCTCTGTGCCCAGATCGCCCGCCAGCACCACCGGACCATATAGCACCGCCTGCATGTGCTGATCGTCCGGCATACGCTCGATGTGCAACTGCATCGGCAAACTCAGCTCAGCGCGATCGCCTCGCTTCCACGTGCGCGAAATCTCCAAGTAACTTCCGCCTTCCGCCGAGATATCCAGCGGCTTGCCGTTGATTTTCACCGATGCGGACGAGCCCGCCCATTCCGGAATTCGCAGCCGCATTGCAAAGGGCACGGAATGGCCCGCCTCGATAAAGATCGTCGTAGCGGCTTCAAACGGAAACTTCGTCTCCTGCCGCAGTTTCACCCCCTTCGCGCTCCAGTTCAGCTCCGAGGGAATGAACAGATTAACGTAAATGCCTTTTTCGTCCTGCCAGTAGATGCTGTCGGTTAATTTCGAATACTCCTCGACGCCCGTTCCCGTGCAGCACCAAAACGATTGATCTTCCGTGCAGAACGTCTTCCACGTACCTGGCGTCAGCGACAAATAATATTGCGTGTGCCCGTTCTCCGGATGAATCGTTCCGATGCGGTGGTTCAGCAGAAGGCGCTCGTAGTAATCGAAATAGCGCGGATTGGCGGTCCAGCTATATACATGCCGCGCCAGCTTCAGCATGTTGTAGGCGCAGCAGCATTCGGCTGTCGCCACACTGCGCTCCAGTTCGGCGGCGAGCATCCGCGGTTGTGTCAGCCAGCCTTCTCCGTTGCTCGTTCCGCCGGTCACGTACGTGCGCCCGGTCTTGACCGTATACAAAAAGAAATTGGCTACATCGTGAAAGCGCGTGTCGCCGGATATTTCGTAGCGCCGCGCCGCGCCGATCACTTGCGGAATGTGCGTATTCACATGCAACCCGCGCAGCTCGTCGCGCTGCATCGCGAGCGGATTGAACACCCGCTTCTTTGTAAAGCGGTCGCCGGCACGCGCCCAGCGGTCGTCATTCGCGATCACGGCGAGGTTATACAACACCTCGTTCATGCCGCCGAATTCCGTTTCCAGAATGTCCTGCATGTGCGCTTCGGGTTTCGATGCGGTCCAATCATCCGCCCATTTCGCCATGCCTAAAGCGACATCGAGCGCCTGCCGGTTCCCGGCCCACTGATACTGATCCACCAGGCCGGCCATGATTTTGTGAATCGTGTAGAACGGCGCCCATACCGGCTTCCGCGCATCCAGGCGGTCGAACCACTCCGTTGGAAACGCGCTCAGATATCCGCCGCTTAATCGCTGCTGGCATTTCGCCAGCTCATTCACCATGTACTCGCCTTTGGCCTTCAGTTCCTGGTCGCCGGTCGATGCATACATCAACGCGGCCGCGGACAAATAATGGCCCGTGAAGTGACCGCGCAGCTCTCCGGCGCGTCCGGGCGTATCCTGCTCCCATCCGCCGAGCGGCTTGGCCGACGACGGCAACCCGGCATTCAGCAGAAAATTGCGAACCAGCCGGTCCGCTTCCAGCCGGTGCAAGTAACCGCGGTTCCACTCTTGCGCATCCCGATACGGACCGCCCAGCACCCGAACCTCCGTCATCGCGAACGGGCGCACCCGCGGGCTCACATCTGCGCGCGTAAACGCAATCGTTTCCTGAAACGGCGGAATCTCCGGCATTGTGCCGCGCCGCTGGCGGCTCGTATTCGGATTCGGAGCCCCGCGCGTTGGCTCATTCTGCGGCGGTGGCGGGCTTTGCTGTCCCAAAATGCCGGGAGCCAGCACGCCCGCTCCTGCGAGCATCGCCCCAAATCTCCGGCGTCCAATTCCTTTTCCGTTCTCTAACTTGTCCATAGATGTCTCTTTCAGTTCCGGTGTGCCTCGAGTTCGATATGCGGCCAGCCGCCAGTCCAGTCAATCGCGGAAATCTGTAGCGCCGGCGTGCCGGTCTTCGCGTCGTACGCATGGAAGGCAATCACATCGTGCGGCGAACCCGGCAGAATCGACTCTCCGCCTGGCCCTACCCACTCTGGATTGCCCTTCAGAAGTTCCGTTCCGCCGCCGTTCAGTAAAGGCTTACCATCTTCATCGACGTAGGGCCCGGTGATCCGGCTCGCTCGGCCCGCCATAATGCGATAGGTGCTCCGCGCGCCTTTGCAGCACAGGTCCCACGAAACAAATAGATAGTAGTACTTACCATGCCGCACGATGAAGGGCGCTTCAATCGCATGGGCCGGCGGCTGCCGCGCGGCTAGCGAATAAAGCTTTGGATCTTTCGCCGACGGCATCCCGTCGTCGTTCAACCGGCGCAGCTTGATGCCGCTCCAAAAGCTCCCGAAATCCAGCCAGCTTCGCCCTCGCTTATCGATAACAAAATTCGGATCGATGGCGTTGTAGTCGTCGCTGGCACTCGAACGCAGGACCGGGCCTTTGTCCACCCAGTTGTAATCCGGGCTCCTGCTGTCCAGCGTCCTATTGGTGGCGAGCGCAATTCCCGACGTATTCTTTCCAAACAGCGAATAAGCGTAATAGAGCCGGTACTCGCCGCGATAATAAGAAATATCGGGAGCCCACAGGGCGCGCGTTCCGGGACTCTCTTTGCGAATCCAATCCGGAATGCCGTCGAATACGTGTCCGCAAAAACGCCAGTTCCTCAGATCCTGTGAGCAGCGAATAGCAATCTGGCCACCGTCCGGCGCTTTTCCCGTCGCGAACACGTACCAGGTATTGCTCTGCTTAATGATGGAAGGATCGTGCGTTCCCCAGAAATCGCCGGACAGCAGAGCCGCCGCGGCTAGTAGTGTCCAGGCACTCACACTCGAATGATAGCGCTTACAGATCGAGCGTCATTGCTCTTCCCTCAAACTGAATCCGCTTAGCTTCTCCTCCACCCACCACCTCGATCCGCATCTCGCGAAAGCCTTCCCACACCCGCTTCGATCCCGGCGCCAGCGCAACCGTCAATTGCCGCCGGTTGTCGTCCCAATCCAGATTGAGCCGCATGAACTCGCCGCGCTCGTACGCAAAACTCTCTCCGTCATCGGCATAAATCTGCGTTTGTCCGCCAGTTCCCGGATGAACTCGCAGCGTCATCGGCTTGTCCGAGCGTTGTGTCACGTACTGCCTGACCGGACCCAACGCCAGCACCGTGCCGCTTCGCACGTAAATCGGCATGGTCGCCAAATCTACCGCGCGCTCAACCACACGCGGTCCTTCCACCCGTTCGCCGCTCCAAAAGTCGTACCAGACGCCTGGCGGAAGATAGACCTGCCTGGAAGTCGCGCCCGGCTGTGTGACAGGCGCAATCAGCAAATCGCGTCCCCACAAATACTCATCGCTCAATGCAGCGGCCTTCGCATCCCTGGAATAATGGAGCCACAGCGCGCGCATCAGCGGCAGCCCCGTTTCATGCCCCTCGCGCACGGCCGAATACGTGTAGGGCAGCAATTGATAGCGCAGGTCCAGATACTTTCTGCAAATCGGCTCCACCTGCGCATTATGCAGCTCTTTCGGATCGGGCATCCGGTTCATGTCCACTTCCACCGGCCCGAAATCGCCCGTGTCCCAACCCCACGGCAAACGTAACTTCCACGTGCGCCCATGCGACCGGAACAGCGGGCAAAACGCGCTGAATTGGAACCATCGGACATATAACTCGCCTGTCAGTTCTTTCGTCGGCACAAATCCGCCCGTGTCCGTTCCCCAATATGGCAGCCCCGTCAATCCCGCATTCAGGCCAACCGGAATCTGCTCCGCCAGCGTCTTCCACCTGCAATCCACATCGCCCGACCACAGCCACCCGTACCGCTGCAATCCGGCATAGCCGTTGCGGTGAAGAGCGAAGGGCCGCTCCATCGGCCGCTCCCGGACCGGCCCTTCCCAATACATGCGGTTGCGCGCGAGTCTTGCTTCCGGCGCAAGCGGATCGCCTTCGTCCGGCCACCACCCATCCACGCCCAGCCGGAACACCTTGAGATGCTCACCCCAGTAAAATGCTGCATCGCTCAAGTCCTCGGCCGCCGTGCCGGTATCGCTCACGCCTCCGTGCAAATGCTCTGGCGGCCGCGTGACGTGCAGCACGATGTGAAAATGCTCATCGTGCAGTTCCTGAATCATCTGCTTCGGGTCGGGGAACACCTTTTCGTTAAACGTGAACGAGCCATGCCCGGTATTCCATCCCGACGGGCAGAATCCCGTCCCGAGATAGATGAGCGTGTCGCACGGAAGCTTATCGTGGCGGAATCTCTTCGCCTCGTCCAGGATCTCTTCGCGGCTCGACAACGTCCGGTGCGACTGTTGATACCCGAACGCCCATAACGGCGGCATGTGCGGGAATCCTGCGATTTGCGCGTAGGCCTTCAGGATTTCTCGCGGCTCGCGGCTCACCACAAAAAAGATATCCAGCGGCACCGGATCTTCTACCGCGGTTGGCGGCTGTCCGAAGACATACTCGGGCCCGCGCAGATCGATCACCCCGAACGGCTGTTGAAAAAAGATTGCCCATCCATCTGTCGAAATGAGCCAGGGAACCGGCAGCCGCGCGCCAATGGTAGAAAGGAATGGCGCAAACTGCCCATTCCGCATGTTGTATGTCTGGCCGCGCCGGTCAAACTGCGGTCCGCCCTCACCCAATCCAAACACCGGCCCCGCGGAACTTTTGAAAGTAACGGTCCCCTGATCGTCAACGCCGAAGCTTTGGATCGCTGTTCCGTTCTCGTCCTCTATCGTCGCGGCAAGAGGCGAATCCGTCACCCGCACGCGCCGTCCGCCCCAGGCCATTATTTCCGGCAAACCGGCGGGCCGGCGCCCTCGTAGCAGCCGCAACCGCAGTATCACGCTGCTCACCGGCGTAATCGCCCAATGAACCGGTACGCTTCCCAACAAATAAGCCGCCGCCCCGCCTACCTGCAGCAGCATCTCTCGCCTGGAAACTTTTTGTCGCACCAAGCAAATTGTATTGCTCATTCCGAATAGAACCGACTTTGCGAGCTCACAGACCCAGGCGCAACTCCCTTCTGCGGTGCGGCTGGCTCAATTCAAACCGCCGTTTACCGGAATTTGCGCCACCACGGTGGTTCCCTCACCAGCCGGACTGTCGATATAAAACGTGCCGTTTAGCAATCTGACCCGTTCTTTCATGCTGACCAGTCCTAAACCGGAAGAGTTTCCCGCCCGCTCGCAATTGAAGCCGACGCCTGTATCGGAGATCACGAGCCTGACTAGATTGTCGGCCCTCTGCAGCCGCAGCCCGGCTTGCGCCATCCCGGCGTGCTTTGAAACATTCTGAAGCGCCTCCTGGGCCACGCGATACAGGCACAGGCCCGCATCTTCAGAAACATCGCTGAACGCCTCATCCGGAGAGGAAGAAAACGATACCGGTACGCCGCTCAAAGTGGAAAATTCGGAGCATAATGCGCGCAAAGCCATTACCAAGTCGCAGTGTTCGAGTAGCGGAGGATGTAACCGATGGAAAAGCTGACGCAGCCCTTCACCTAAATGGGCGAGATTCTGCTGAAGGCGGTCTGCCTGATTGTGTGCATCCGGCTCTCCCGCGGAAATCTGCCGTTTCAGCGCGCTGATTGAAAGGCTGAGTGCGGCGATGCGCTGTCCAAAGTCGTCGTGCAATTCGCGGCCTATGCGCGCTCGCTCTTCCTCTTGAGCGTTTATCAAATGCTGGTAAAGATCGTTCAATTTCTCAGCGGTATAGTTGAAAGCGCCGGCCACGGTTGCCAGTTCATCCTTTCCGGCCACCGGAATTTGGAATCCGAATTCGCTGCGGGCCAGTGCCCGCGCGCCCGCCTCCAACTGCTGCAATGGACGGGTAATGCTTGTGACAACCAGGAATCCGAGTATTCCGGCCGCCAGCGCCGTCGAGAGACCAGTGAGGCCCAGGAGCCACAGAAAATTTCGCTGCGCCCGCTGTGTGCTCGCGAGCGCGCGGGCCAGCTCGCGCGTCACTTCATCATCAACGGTCTGCACCGCCAGAGAGCTGATGGATGCTAATGCATTCACCTGATTCGCGAGCCGGAGCTGTGCCGGCTCCCAGTCACCGGCCGCGGTGAGTTTTACGAGCAAATCAATTTGCGCCGGCAGCGCAGCCTCAATCGTTTTTAGGAGCACCGGTAATTTGGGATCGGGCGGAACCGAAGAAATGGATGCCTGTAATGCCGCGCCGGCCCGGTCTATATCCGAAAGAAGCGTCTGGTGCAGCCCAGCGGCGGAAGCGGCAAAACGAGATGCGTTCCGAGCGTGCAAGAGTTGCTCCAGCGGCTCGCGGAACCCAAGCAGGTCGGCGTGCACGCGGAGAACGGCGATCTGCTTCTGGTCGACTAAGAGCAGGTTTTGGCCGTTGCGCCGGTCTGTCTGGAACTGCCAGAGCGCCAGTGCATCGCCCAAGATCATCAGCAGGATGATCGCAGTAAAGGATGCTGTCAGCCGCGCCCCGATCTTCAGTTGGCTTGTCCTTTCAGATGCGTAATCTGAACTAACTGCTTTTCTAAGCCGGCCGCTGCCTTGGCTGCCGGTACGTTACCCATCAGAACCGCATGTACCGTCTGAGAGTAAGCCTTCGAAATGTCGGGGTAGTTTCGGCACTCGATCGTCGAGGGCCGCGCGACCATATTGTTCTTGAATACGCGTAGCATCTCGTCAAAGTAGGATTGACCCTTCTTAAATCCGGATCGTTGTAGAGATCCGCAATAGTGGGCGGATTCGAACGAGCTCGGCAACGGCGCAATTCCGCACTCCGGCTGCATAGATAGCGCACCAAGGCAATCGCCTGCCGGGGATGCAATGAATATCGCGACACGCCATAGGACATTCCGCCCAAGGTTGAGGATGTCCCGCGCTGCCCGCAGGGACTGCAGTGACTCCAAATCTATCTCTCGATGCTGAGTCGCGAAGCTGAGTGACAATATAAGCTGTCGGCCAGTTGCGCATGAAAGCTACGTGGCCGGATTCCCATACGTTGAAGGCGTCGAATTCAGTGTAGGCTGTTACTCCGGGCGGCGAGATGGAACCGACCCAGCGTGCTGCCCGCTCCCAGGCCCGTATGGCCCGTGGGTTGTTTACGTCGATAACTCCGCTGCCACTGATAATCGTTCCGCCGCCTTCGAAAGCCTGCCATTCGAGCGCGTTGCAGGAGAGAGCTTCGGAAGCTCCTCCCTGCCAGACAAATCCCCAGAAGCGTTCATCGCCCTTGGCTCGTTCTCCTGCCTGGATGCGGGCAAGTTGCGGAGGCGATGTGTAACCGTAGTTTCGCAGCAGATCTTTGCGGTAGAACAGGAGGCCGCCGGCCAGATTGTACGGCAAAGCAACCAGCCTGCCGTTTACGGTGTCGTTGTCGATCAGTGTCTTAAAATGAGCGGCGATTTCGCGCTCGAGTATGTATGGTTCGAGATCGAGGAGATAGTCGCCAAGAATTCCGGGCCAGATTACGTCGACGGCGTATACATCGGGAGTGGCGGACCGGCTTTCGAGGAGCCCGCGCCACAGCGTCAGTTGTTCCCGCGCTTTCAGGCGACGGAAGTAGCTGTACCGGAATGCCGGTTTCGCGTGTGAACTCGTTCAGTTCGTGGTTGCGCCAGTCACGGTAAGGTTGATCGAACCAGCAACAGGGGCATGGAAATGTCGGTCACCACCACATCGGGCCGCAGTTCCTGTACCGCTCTGACCAGCGCTCTCTTCCATCGCGAACGATGTCGGCGAGGTCGAAAGCTCCTTTCAGTAAGGCGGCCAGACCTTCTGCGACGATCGCATGATCGTCGGCAAGCAGAACCTTGATCCCCGCCATAACAGACCGCTCCTCATCATATATCCGTTTGTGTGGCATTGATTACGCTGTGGATGTCTACCGATCCGCGATGCAGTTCAAAAATCCGTAAAAGCCCTACCGCGAATTCCGCATTACTTCGGATCGAGAGCTGTATGCGCTTCCATTAGGCTAAAGCTATCCGGTGGTCACGTGCAGAGCCGCCCTCCCACAGTCCCGGCTCCGTGGCACGCCCAGAGCGGTTGGCGCGGCAGCGTTCCGCGTGCACTTTCCGATCCCCTGTTGTGCGCGGCTCTGCCGGCCTCCGCAGAGCTCTGCTTGATGCATCTGCTGCCAACCGCTCCTCTCCTTGTTTGTTGATTAAGACAGTAGCAGGTCCCACATGCTCGAAATGGCGATTACAGTAAACGACGCAGTATGCAGCGCCTTGGAAGCGCTCGATAAGTTCGCGCCTGGAGAGTTTCTGATCATTACCCATTTAGATCCGGAAGCAGGAGAAACGACGCTCCCTGTCGGCTCGGTGCGCCGCGTACTGATTGAACTGATTCGCGAGGTGAAACGCCGCACGCCCGGCGGGGCTCTGTTGGAGATTGCGACCGGCCGGACTGCACTCAGCGCGGATGAGACTTGGCCTGGCATTCGTCCGGGCAATTACCTGAGCATTTCGATTACGGTCCGCACTGCGGGAGACGTAAGTCCCCGATTCGATCTGTTGAAAATGCTCGGGATTGCGCAATCCGGCGGGGCCCATTTGACCGTTACCGCACAAAAAAACACGCTCACGACGCTGCGCCTTCTGATGCCGCAAGACGGGAGCGCCCCTCGCCTGCAGCGGCAATGTTTCTCTGAAAAAACCATTCTTCTGGCAGGCGATGGTTTGGAAGATCGCAGCCCGCTTCGAAGATTGCTCCTGGACCAAGGCTATATTCTGCTCGAGCCGGGCAATCAGCGCTGCGTTGACGCAGTCTTCACAACTTTTGGACGCAGCATTGATCTTGCTGTTGTTCATCGGACTTCCGAAAGCGCGGGCGGAGCGCTTCCGGACTGGCTGGCCTCGTCGCCGGGAATTCCCATCGTCGTGTGTACTGTTCAGCAGCAAGGCTCTGTTCCGGGCCAGAAGGTTCTCCATAAGATTCGTAGGCTTCTCGACCGGCCGCATCCGAGGCAAAGCATTCTGGTTGTCGACGAGGACCATTTGCTGCGCCCTATGATTGTGGCGGTACTGGAGGCCGCCGGATACGAGGTGCGGGAAGCCGGCGATGGCAATGCAGCACTACGTTCGGCGGCAAAGCAGAAACCTGACGCTGTTCTTACCGAAATGGTGCTCCCGGGCACAAATGGGCTTCAACTTGTGCAGGCCTTGCGTAAGTCGGGTCCGGACATCAAGATTATTGCCATGTCCGGCTCATCGCGCGCCGATACTTACCTTTTGGTTGCCCGCTCTCTCGGAGCAAATGCCGCTTTGCGCAAGCCGCTGTGGGGCGAAGACTTGCTGGACAACATACGAACCGTCCTGAAGGATTCGTTGCCGCGGCGCTTGCACTATGTGAGCGACGGAGCGTAGATTCAGCTTTGCCGGAGGGCGGCATGAACGCTCAACCGGGTAGCGCGGCGCGCCGGCAAACCGGCCGCGAGCAGGGCACAGGCTGTTAATAACAGCACTGCCCCTGCGTAGATGGCAGGTTGCTCGACTGCCATTCCTTCCAATTGGCCTCGAATGATCGACAGGCTTAAGTACGTAAGCGGAAGGGCCAGAAGGATTCCGGCTCCCAGGATCAATGCGGCTTCACGCAGGACTAAGCGTATGATGTCCGCGGGGCGTGCGCCGACCGAGATCCGGATAGCAAACTCGGCCGTTCGTAGTGAAGCGCTGTACGATACGACACCATAGATCCCGAGGGCCGCAATCACGAGCGCGAGTGCGGCGAAAACACCAACCAGCAAAGTGATAGCACGCTCTCCGGAGGCGAATCCAGCCATTCGAGTCTGCATGGTGGCAATGTCATACGGTGCGATTGCCGGCGCTTCGCCGCGCACAAGCTGGCGGATTGTCTGTTCGGACAGTGTGCCGTGCCTGGTGCGGACATAATAAGTCATGTCGGTCACCCGCCGGGCCTGCTGCGCCGGCGTATAGAGGAGCGCGGCCTTGGCGCGCCGCCAGGATTGATAATGATCTGCGGCGATGCCGGCCACCGTCGCGACCCAGTTCGGATCGAGCCCCGTTGAATACCGCTACGGTGCGGCCGACAGGGTCCTCTTTACCGAACAACTTGCGGGCGAGAGTCTGGTTGAGGATCACGACATCCGGGGTGTTGGCGCGGTCGCGAGAGTCAAACTCACGTCCGGCGACGATGGGAATTCCAAGAGTCGCGAAATAGCGGGGACCAACGATGCTTCGGATTCCGGTTTGATGATGTTTGGCAGTCGTGTTGCCCGGAAACACCACAGCGGCATCGGCGTCTTGCGGAAACGGCCCACCCATGCCATAGGTGACCGCCTGCACATCCGGAGCCGTTTCAAAGCGATGGGCAATTGCGGCCCATAACATTTCCGTATTCTGCACATTGGCGTGAGCCAGTTTGGCGTCGATGGAGAACACGGTCAGATGCTCCGGATTAAATCCAACCGGTACGCTCACAAGTTGATGCAACGCCTGCGCGAACAGCCCAGCCGCGATCACCAGCACCAACGACAACGCGATTTGCGCGGAGGCCAGGAGCCGGCGTGTGAGCGCTTGCGAACGCGATCCGGAATGGGTCAGCGCACCTTCATTCAATCCTTCGGCGACGTTGATTCTGGCCGCATGCCAAGCAGGGAAAAAACCGACCAGTAATCCCACCAAAATGGCCGCCGTCCAATGGGCCCACAATAGCCAGCCTTGCGGGCCGTGCATCGTGAACGATTGAGCCTGATCCATGCGGGCCAGATACAGCAGCAAGCGTATGCTCCACCGTGCGACCAGCAAGCCGAGCAGCCCACCCGCCACGGACACTGCCAGCGCTTCCAGAAAGCGGAGCCGCATCACCGCCATTCTGGTCGCTCCCACGGCATAGCGGATCAGCACTTCGTGCCTTTGCTTGACCGCTCGCGCGACCATGAGCCCGGCAATGTTGATGGCGGCCAATAACAATACGGCGAGCGTCATCCATTGCAGGATCCGCAATGGCTCCTTCCAACGGTCCAGCATGCCATGCACGCCCTGCGATGCCGGCACGAGCGAAACATATTCATGCGATAACTCGCGGAGATATTGCGGCGGCTGCGTTCCTTCGCTCGCGAGTTCCTGGCGTACGGCGGCCCGGTACACGGGCTGAAATTGCGCTTCCGCCGCTTGCCGGGATAAATGCGGAGATAGACGGACAAAAGCATTCAGCCAGCGAAGCGCCCAGTCGCCATCGCCGCGCCAGCCTGGATTGAGATCGTTGTAAACGGCGAGCGGTAAGTACAGCTTCGGAGCTTGACCTGCGACCAGGCCGTGAAAACCCGGAGGCGCGACACCGACCACAGTGAAGGTCAAGCCGTTCACGCGCAGCGTGCTGTTCCAGGCGCTCGCCTGCCCTCCGTATGCCTCCTGCCAAAAATCGTAAGAGAGGACCGCGGCGAAGCGGTCGTTCGCGTCGAAAGCTCGCCCGATGACCGGCCGGGCGCGCAGAACGTCGAAAAAATTCGCCGCGGCAAAATCGGCAAGCAGGTGCCGTGGGCCGCTCGCGGTTTCGACGTTTACCAGTTCGCCATGACGGGCCGTGATTTCCATTCCGCTCGCCAGATGACCGGCCAGATAGCGGTACGCCGGAGCGCTGAACGTTTGAGCCATAGCGTCGCTCTGGGAGCGGCCATTATGCGTCACATTGGTTTTGAACGTAAAGATCTGCTCCGGCTCCGGGACGGGGAGCTGGGCGTAAATGGCCTGCCAGAGAAGGGTAAACACGGCCGAAGCGAATCCGATTCCCAGTGCGAGCAGGACGACCGAGAGCGCGGTGAATGCCCGTTCCTTCCGCAGGCCGCGGAATGTGAGGGTTATCTCTTTCCAGAGCAGATCGGGATGCAAAAGCATAAAGCTCAAAAGAGGAAGCCAGCTTCGATGCTACCGCGCGGCTGGCTTTGGTTCATGCCGGCCACGCCGAAGGCATCGCCAGGCGTGTATTGGGTTGCCCGGACGAAAGAAACCTCTCCCCGAACAAAGAAGTCGTGATTTTGAAAGGCTGGAGTCACGGTGAGCGACCAGCCTCCACTGCCGGGGCCGAAGAGCAGGTTCCCGGTGCTCGAAATGTATTCGCTTCGGCCTGACAACGAAAGGTGATGCTTGAAGTTATAGGCGACTAAGAGCGCTCCGCCCCCGCTGGTAGCTGTATGTGGAATGTCGGTGTATTGGAAGTACGGCTGAACGACCCAGGCCCCCTTCTTGAAGCTGTAGATCACGTCATAGATACTGCTGTTGTTCTGTACCGGAGTGGCTACGGTTTGGAACGAGGTGTGGCCGGCGTTTCCGCCCGCCACGAACGAAAGCGAATTCGCAGCGTTGATCTGGTAGGCCAAAGCGCCTGTGATCCAGGTGTAGCGGTTGGAATAAAAGCCATCGTTCCAGCTCGCAGAGAGACTTAATTTGCCAAGGCTGCCATTTACCTGGATCCCCCGATTAACGGAATTTTCCTGGTTCCATAACAAACCGCGCTCGATGTTCATGTTTTCGAAATCGAATGTATATTCGGCCCCAATCAGCGAGGGCAGCTTGCCGATTAGGATAGAAAAGTTCTTCGATGGGACCAAGGTCAGATAGGCAACGGGTAAAGGGCCCCACAACTTAGTCACGTTATCGGCAGTAGAAGCGAATGGAGTGGCCAGGACCGGTATGTTGTAAGCTCCGGCCTGAATATAGAATTGCCACCAGCCGGACGTCTTTTGGATGAATATCTGGCCGTTACTCAGATCGGCCTGCGCCGCGGCATCACTTCCAGCATGATTCCCCTGGACAAGGCCGAGGCCGCTGACAACACCATTGAGATCAAGCTTGCCCAGCGGCCCTGCATCGAACGTATGAGATTTGGGCAATTGCAGGGGACCGGTCATCGAAGGCTGTTGAGCGAAGCACAGAGAGATGCCCGCCGCGAAAGATACCGCGAGCGCGCACCTGCATAAAAACATGTTCTACTTCTTCAGCAACTGCTTATCAAGCGCCAGATTCAGCTTCAGAACATTCACGCGAGCTTCGCCCAGGAAACCCAGATCGCGGCCCTGTGCCGCAGATGTAATTAAATTATCCACCGTGGATTTCGAAACTCCGCGTGCTTTCGCAACGCGAGCGGCTTGCGCTTGGGCATTGGCTACGCTGATGTCCGGGTCGAGCCCGCTACCGGATGCGGTGAGAGCGTCGGCTGGGATCGGGCCCGAATAATCCGGGTTCTCTTTCCGGAATTGCGCGGCCGCGGCTTTCACGCGGTCATACAGTTTCTGATTCGTGGGACCCAGATTCGAACCACCCGACGCGGTCGGGTCGTAGCCGTCGCTACCGGCCGCGGAGGGGCGCGGATGGAAGTACTCGGGCCGCATGAAGTTCTGTCCCAAAAGCGAGGAGCCGATCACGTGCCCGTTCTGCACAATCAAACTACCGTTGGCTTGCTTGTTGAACAATAACTGGCAGACGCCGGTGACGACGGCGGGGTAAATCAGTCCGGTAAGCACTGTAAGAAACACGGTGATCCGGAGCGCGGGACTCAGTTGTTTCAGCATATATCCCTTTCTCTATGCCAGATGCAGGTAACCTAAGAAGCGATCAATGATCCAGATACCGGGAAACGGCGCAATAAGCCCGCCGATTCCGTAAATCAGAACATTGCGCCGCAATAACGAAGCGGCTCCTAACGGCCGGTATTTTACGCCTCGCAGCGCAAGTGGTACAAGCGCGATGATAATCAAGGCGTTGAATATCACCGCGGCGAGGACGGCGCTTTGCGGCGTGCGCAGTCCCATGATGTTGAAGTGCGTGAGTGCCGGGTAAGTTGCCATGAACATGGCCGGAATGATGGCAAAGTATTTGGCAACATCATTGGCGATGGAGAACGTGGTCAAAGCGCCACGAGTAATCAAAAGTTGCTTGCCAATCGCGACCACTTCGATGAGCTTGGTTGGATTACTATCCAGATCCACCATGTTGCCTGCTTCTTTGGCGGCCATGGTTCCTGTGTTCATGGCGAGACCAACATCAGCCTGAGCCAGGGCGGGGGCGTCGTTTGTGCCGTCGCCGGTCATGGCGACCAGCCGGCCCTCCCGCTGCTCACGCTTGATGTAGTCGAGTTTGTCGGCAGGAGTTGCTTGCGCAAGAAAGTCATCCACACCGGCCTCTCCGGCAATGGCGGCTGCGGTGAGCGGGTTGTCGCCCGTAATCATCACAGATCGAATACCCATTTTACGGAGCTGTCCGATGCGCTCCTTCATCCCGCCTTTGACGATGTCCTTGAGATGGACCACGCCGAGCGCACGATTCCGGTCGGCTACGGCGAGAGGCGTTCCTCCAGTGCGTGAAATGCGATCCGCGGTCTCGTGATAGGTGTCCGGCACGGTTCCGCCACACTCGACAATAAATTTTTCGATCGAAGCGCTTGCGCCTTTGCGAAGCATCCGGCCATCGAGATCCACGCCGCTCATGCGCGTGTAAGCAGAAAAGGGCACAAATCGCGCTTCGTGTTCTGCTATTTCACGGCCGCGTAGCCCATATTTCTCTTTGGCGAGGACGACGATGGAGCGCCCTTCGGGAGTCTCATCCGCCAAGCTAGACAATTGCGCGGCATCGGCTAGCTCTTGTTCGGATATACCGGGAAACGCGATGAATTCTACCGCCTGGCGATTCCCGAGCGTGATAGTTCCGGTCTTGTCGAGAAGCAGCGTGTTCACGTCACCGGATGCTTCTACGGCCTTACCGCTCATCGCGAGTACGTTGTGTTGCATGACACGGTCCATGCCGGCAATGCCAATTGCGGAGAGCAGGCCGCCGATGGTGGTGGGAATCAGGCAAACGAGAAGCGAGACCAGCACCGCGATGGTGGGGACGCTGCCCGCTCGGGTCGAAGAGACCGCGTAAACGGCGAAAGGATGGAGCGTCGCGACGGCCAGCAGGAAAATCAGTGTCAAGCCTGCAATCAGGATATTCAGGGCAATTTCATTTGGCGTTTTTTGCCGTTCCGCGCCCTCGACGAGAGCGATCATCTTATCCAGGAATGTCTCACCCGGGTTCGACAGAATTCTAATCTTGATCTGGTCCGACAACACCTTTGTGCCGCCAGTAACCGCGCTGCGATCCCCGCCTGATTCACGAATCACGGGCGCGCTTTCGCCCGTAATGACAGATTCATCTACGGTGGCGATGCCATCGATGACTTCTCCGTCGCCCGGGATGAGTTCACCCGCACTGGCGATCACAGTATCTCCGGCACGCAGCTTCGAAGCGGGCACCACTTCGGTCTTTCCGTTCAAAACACGATTTGCCATCGAATCGCTTTTCGTTTTACGAAGCGTATCGGCTTGCGCTTTGCCGCGAGCTTCCGCCATGGCTTCCGCGAAGTTCGCAAAGAGCACCGTGAACCAGAGCCACAAAGCGATTTGGATTTCAAACCCACGCCCTCCAGTGGCTCCGGTGAAAACATCGCGAAGCAAGAAGAGCGTAACCAGGGCGGCTCCCACTTCTACGACAAACATCACAGGATTATTCAGGAGCGTGAGCGGGTTCAGCTTTCGGAAAGAGTCCTTTACGGCGCGGCGGACGATTTCGGAATCAAACAGCGGCCGCGCTCGCACAAGCTTGCCGGGAAGCAGGGAAGCGGGGTCCTGCTGCGATGTGGACGGCGATGTTTTCGACGAGGGCGTCTGAAGCGTGGTGGCCATGACTTAACTCCAAAGCGGGAAGAGCAGCAGAGAAAACAGTTTGCCCTGTTGCATCAGAAAGTGTTCAGCGATCGGGCCCAATGCAAGCGCGGGGAAAAAGGTGAGTGCTCCCACGAGAATGACTGTTCCCACCAGTAATCCGACAAACAGCGGGCCATGCGTAGGCAGAGTTCCTGCGGTTTCGGCGACTTTCTTTTTGGCTGCCAAACTCCCAGCCGCGGCTAACAGCGGGATTAAGAAAAGAAAGCGACCCATGAACATCGCCAGTCCGATGGTCAGGTTGTACCAGGGCGTGTTTGGATTGATACCTCCGAAGGCGCTGCCGTTATTGCCGGCGCCGCTCGAATAAGCGTAGAGAATTTCGCTGAATCCGTGCGCTCCGGAATTGCCTATGTTGGCGGCGGCCGGACCCGGCGGATTCCAGTAACTGCGGGCTACGAGCTGGCCTTTGGCATGTTTCGCCGGGGAAGGGAATTGAACGACGGAGGAAATCGCCGCAAGCACAAGAATGCTGAAGGCTGTGGCGATCAAGGCCAACATCGCCATTTTGACTTCTTTTTGCTCGATTTTCTTGCCGACGTATTCAGGTGTGCGGCCCACCATCAGTCCGGCGATAAAGACCGCCACAATGGCGTAGAGGAGAATTCCGTACAGCCCCGCGCCGACGCCGCCGAAGATCACTTCACCGGTTTGTATGTTGAAGAGCGGCACGAGCCCGCCGAGCGGAGTAAAACTATCGTGCATCCCATTGACTGCGCCGCAGCTTGCATCGGTGGTGATTGTGGCGAATAGCGCGGAATCAGCGATACCGAAACGGGTCTCTTTCCCTTCCATGTTGCCGCCCGTCTGCCCATTGGTGGCCTGTGTTTCGATTCCCAACTGGGCGAGTATGGGGTTCCCCCTCTGCTCCGCCCAGTAGCAGACAAAGGCGCCGGCCAGGAACATGACAGCACAGGCGGAGAATAGAGCCCAACCCTGGCGCCGGTCTCCTACCAGTACGCCGAATGTGTACGTGAGTCCCGCGGGAATCAGGAAGATCAGAAACATTTCCACAAAGTTCGTGAGGGGCGTCGGATTTTCGAAAGGGTGAGCGGAGTTTGCATTAAAGAACCCGCCGCCGTTCGTGCCGAGCATTTTGATGGCTTCCTGCGATGCTACTGGCCCTTGCGCGATCACCTGTTTGGCGCCTTCCAAAGTTTTCGCGACGGTATAAGGATGAAAGTTCTGAATGACGCCCTGGCTGCAGAGAAAAAGGGCCGCTAAGAAAGAAATAGGCAGCAGAATATAGATGGTTGCCCGCGTTGCATCCACCCAAAAATTGCCGATGCTGTTTATCTGCTGGCGTGCGAAACCTCGTGTCAAGGCAATTGCGATGGCGATGCCCGCCGCCGCGGAGGCAAAGTTTTGCACAGTTAATGCGGCCATTTGGACGAGATAGCTGAGGGTGGCTTCCCCAGAGTAGGACTGCCAGTTAGTGTTCGTGACGAAGCTGACAGCGGTATTGAACGCCAGATCTGGCGATACTTGCGCAGCGCCGAAGCCCTGAGGGTTCAGCGGTAGCACGCCTTGCAGCCGCTGCAGCACATAAACAAAGAGAAAGCTGAAGATGCTGAAGGCCAGCAGAGAAGCGGTATATTGCGTCCAGCGCTGTTCCGTCGATTCGTTCACCCCGATTAGCTTGTACGTGATTCTCTCCAGAGGCCGGAGCAAAGGGTGCAAGAAGGTCCGGTTGCCTTCGAACACGCGCGCCATGAAGAGACCCATGGGCTTGGCGCTCGCCAGAATGATTAGAAAGTAAACGGCGATCTGGAACAGTCCGTTCGATGTCATAGATGTTTCCGAAACACTAGAATTTCTCAGGCTTCAGCAAGGCGTAAATCAGATACGCGAAAAGCAGCACAGTTACAATTCCGCCAACAAGATAGTCCATAAGCACCTTCTACAGGCGGTCACACGCTCGCGTAAAGCTCCAGGCGAGGAGAAACGCTACCAAGGCTACGAAAAGGAAGAGTAGATCAAGCATGAAGAGTTTTCCACTTCGTTTTCACTGTAGCGGCGGGGGCCTAAAGAATGTCTAAGGATTGCCTAAGGATTGGCTTAAAACGGAGTTTGTGGAACGAAGCCAGTGTAACCGCCCCCTCCTTGGCAGCCGGGGTTCTGAATAGATTGCGGAACGAACCCAGATCGGGCTATCAGCTCACAGCCTTCAACGATCGGCTTTGATGCCGCTTGCTTTGGCCGCGGCTCTGCGGGAAGCCGTTCGGGAGATGCGGGCGAATCGGTGGGTGCGGAGTTTGTAGGAACGAACCCACGCGCTTTTTGTAGCTGGCGCAAAGCACTGAGCGCTTTGTGGAAACCGCGTTCGGCAGCGGACATCAGGCGTTGGATTTGAGACAGCAGCTTGAGACACCGGTCAGTGTCCGGAGTTTCCCAGGCCTTTGCTTCATGTTGGCGAAAGCGGCGGATGCGCCAATACTGCTCAGCCATTTCGCTCACGAGCAGTTCTTCCGTCGTGTTGATGGGTTGGTGTTCCGCGAACAGGTCCGCTTTGAGCTGATTGAGTTCCGCCGGATCTTCCCCAGGCAGAACGAGCTGCTTGGAATACAGGCCGTGTTTGAAGGAGTTGCGGCTGGAACGAGCTTTGCCTTCTTCGCTCTTGGGTCCTGTCGACTTTTCGGCATTTGAACGGTTGGCGGCCAGTTTGGCTTCAGAGATCTGCTGCTTTTCAGCGAGTTTGCGGGCTTCGCGCTCGGCGGCGCGGCGCGCTTTGCGTGCTTGACGTGCGCTCATAATGACGAGCCGAGGTTCGCACGGGCTACGAACCTCGGAGGTCAAAATCGGGCGTAATGTGTTGACAGGATTCGGCGGAAATTATTTTGGCATTTGTTGTGATTGGCGAATCGGGCGGAGCCGGCGTGCAGCGCATGACGCCGGAAACCTGGATCGACGTGATCGAACGCGAGAAGCAACGCGGCGATGGGCACATCGGTCCCTGCAGCGGCAACTTGCCCCGGCCCAAGGAGCGCGGCGAATGCGAATGCCCCGTCTGCGCGGAAAACAGCCGCATTCTGAATGCAGGTTGATACATTGTGGAATCAGTTAACCGGATTTCGCATGCGAATACTCCCTTTGTGGTCGATCTCTGCAGGCGCTCTGCTCCTCGCCCGAACGCTTGGCTGGGCGCAGGGCCCCCAAATCGATCAGCTTCTAAGCCAGCTTGAACAAGTCCAAACGCTCTCCGGTGTAACCATTTCGCCGGATGGGAAGTGGGTCACATGGAACCAGCCGGCGCGCGATAACAGCGCCAACTCCGAGATCTATCTGTCTGCCTGGAAGAACCCGCCCGCGGCGCCGCAACGGATCACGGCCGGCGACGGCAAGCAATCGCTCGATGAGCATGGACTCGTATGGTCCCCAGACAGCAAGCAGGTCGCGTTCCTGTCGAATGCCGGATCGAGTCAGGAACAGGTCTTCGTCAAGAGCGTGGACGACAATAAACCGGCTCGCAAACTGACCAACCTGAATGGGTATGTTCGCGATCTTTGCTGGTCGCCGGATGGAAAAGAAATCGCATTTCTGTATGCGGAGGGCGGCGGTGGCGGAGGGCCGCTCGAAGCGGAACCGGCGCAAACGGGACCCATTGGCGCGGAAATTCATAACCAGCGCCTGACCACCGTGAAGGCGGAGGGCGGCGACATCCGCCAGTTCTCTCCGGCGAACCTGAACATCTACGAATACGACTGGGCGCCGGATGGGCAGCGCTTTGCCGCCATCGCAGCCCCAGGACCCGCGGACAACAACTGGTGGATCGCGCGCCTCTATGTGCTCGCTGTAGAGCCCTCCGAAATGAAACTGATCTATCAACCTCCCACCGAGCAGCAGATAGCCGTGCCGCGCTGGTCGCCCGACGGGCAGCAGATCGGTTTCATTGGCGGCATCATGAGCGATGAAGGATTCGTCGGCGGCGATCTGTTCACCATGCCCGGAACAGGTGGCACCCCGCGCGATGTGACTCGCGGCCGGAAAGCCTCTGTGAGCGGCTTCCGCTGGGAAAGCCCCAACAAAGTTCTGCTGACGGAAGATCTGGACGGCGGCGGAGCGATCGCAACGCTCGATACATCCACGGGACAAACCGAGAGGTTGTGGAGAGGTGATGAGGCCCTGCACGAAGACGGGAATTATCCGAATCTCGCGCTGGCAAAAGATGGCCGAACCAGCGCCATTATTCGAAGCACCTGGGCCCTCGCTCCGGAAGTCTGGGCCGGTCCCTTGGCGGATTGGCGGCGGCTCACCGACGTGAACGCCAGCCAGCACCCGCATTGGGGCAAAGCGGAAAGCATTACTTGGACGAGCGGCGGTTTTCCCGTGCAAGGATGGCTGATTTATCCCGAAAATTTCGATCTGCAAAAACGTTACCCGATGGTGGTCGGGGTCCACGGCGGGCCCGCCGGCATGCACTCGGCCTCTTGGCCTTCCACTCATTTCGATATGTCCGTGATGGCCGGCCTCGGCTATTTCGTCTTTTTCCCAAACCCGAGAGGAAGCTATGGAGAGGGCGAGGCGTTTACCAAAGCGAACGTGAAGGACTTCGGCGGAGGCGATCTGCGCGACATCCTGGCCGGTGTCGACGCAGTATTGAAGAAGGCGCCCGTCGATAGCAACAGGATCGGCATTACCGGCTGGAGCTATGGCGGATACATGACCATGTGGACCGTCACGCAAACGAATCGCTTTCGTGCAGCCGTTGCAGGCGCGGGCATCTCCGACTGGCTCAGTTACTACGGCGAAAATATGATCGATCAGTGGACGATCCCCTATTTCGGGGCTTCGGTGTACGATGATCCCGCCGTGTACGCCAAGAGCTCACCCATCACTTACATCAAGCACGTGAAAACACCAACGCTCGTCGTAGTCGGCGAACGCGACGGCGAGTGCCCTGCGCCGCAGTCGTTTGAATTCTGGCACGCTCTGAAAACGCTGAACGTTCCCACGCAGTTGGTTGTGTATGCGGGCGAGGGCCATTCCTTTCACGATCCGAAAGACCGGCTCGATGTGCTGCGCCGCACACTCGCCTGGTTTGACCAGTACTTGCAGAAGTAACATGCCGGGCACGATCTCAGTTCGCCAAATGCGGAGCTCGGATTTGCCGGAAGTGCGCAGAATCTGCCGCGTCGCTTTCGGAACATTTCTGGGCATGCCTGATCCGGAGGCTTGCTTCGGAGACAAAGAATACGTGTTCACGCGCTGGAAGGCGAATCCAGAAGCGGCGCTGGTCGCCGAAGTAGACGGGAAAGTCGCGGGATCGAACTTCCTGACCCGGTGGGGGAGCTTTGGCTTTTTTGGTCCGCTTACGGTCAGCCCGGAATTCTGGAACCAGCGCATCGCCCAGAAATTGCTCGAACCGACCGTAGAACTGTTCGACAAGTGGGGTTTGCGCGAGACTGGCCTGTTCACCTTTGCGCACAGCCCCAAGCACGTCGCACTGTATCAGAAATTCGGATTTTGGCCCCGATTCCTAACCGCGCTCATGTCGAAAACCGTCAATGGGCGCGGGGAACCATGGATTCAATATTCAGGGCTCGAGGAAGCTGCACGGGCCCAAGCGTTACGTGCTTGCCGCGAACTGACCGATTCGATTTACGAGGGCCTCGATGTGACCTCCGAAATTCAAGCCGTCCACGATCAGAATCTGGGCGATACGGTTCTCTTGTGGGAAGGTGGTGATTCGCTCGACGGGTTTGCGGTTTGTCATTGCGGACCGGACACCGAAGCGGGACACGACACTTGTTATCTGAAGTTCGCTGCAGCGCGGTCGGATAAAGACTTCGCACGTCTGTTAAAGGACGCCGAAGCATTTGCCGCCGCCTGTGGTGTGCACCGGCTGGAAGCCGGAATGAATCTGGGCCGGAGGCAAGCCTATCGCCAGATGCTTCAGAATGGATTCCGCACCGACATGCAGGGCGTCGCCATGCATCGCCCCGATGCGCCGGCCTACAACCGGCCGGAGGCGTTTGTTGTCGACGATTGGCGTTGACCGCTCTGGTGCTCGGCGGCTTTCTCAATCTCGGAGTTCAGCTCGCCGCCAATCAGCACCGCCGCATTTGTGAAATAAAGCCACATCAGCAGCATCGCCACGGCGCTGAGTCCTGAATACATCCGGTCGTAAGAATGAAACAGATCGAAATAGAAGCGCACCAGAAGCGCCGATCCGACCCACAATACCAGCGCCGCCACCGCGCCGGGCGTGCTCCAGGCCCATTCGCGGTCCGATAGATTCGGACCAAACCGGTAGAACAGAGCGAATGCAAGGAGTAAGAGGATCGGGATCACGACCCATTCGACTACACGAAAACCGAAGACTGAACGATGACTAATGTAGGTGCCGAACAAAATGATGCCGAGCGAAGCCAACGACAGAATCATAATTGCCAGAGTCAGCCCGAATGTGGTGAACACGATGGACCAGAAGCTACGGCGCTCCCGGACTTCATACGCTGTATTGAGGCCGCTTATCATGGCCCAAGTGCCATTCAATGCCGCCCATCCAGCTCCGAGCGCCGCGGTCACAGCCCCGATGCCCGTGTGCGGGCGCGCGTTCAGTTGACTCATGGTATTGTCGATGAGCTCCGAACTGCGCTGCGGCATGATCTGCCGCAATGCATCGATCAGGGTATGGCGCACGGCGGAATTGGCATCGCTGGATTTGACGAATAGAAACATCAGGAGCAGCAGTGAAGGAAACAAAGCGAGGAAGTGATAGAACGCAAGCCGGGCAGCTTGACCGAATATCGCATCCTCCCAGCTTTCACGCCAGGTGCGCTTCAGCAATTCACGCCAGGAGAGGCCACCGAGAGTCCAGAGATCAACCATTCGCGGCTCTATGGTAACGATTGACAATCGAGGGCAATATGAAAAGACTGATTACGATATTGGCATTTGCGACCACTCTATTTGGCCAGAACGGCAAAATTCGCATTATCGCCTTCGGCGCTCATCCTGACGATTGCGATATTCGCGCCGCGGGCACAGCGGCTCTCTTTGCCAAGATGGGCTACCCGGTAAAGTTCGTTTCCGTCACAAACGGCGATGCCGGGCACCAAACCATGCGCGGCCCCGAACTGGCCCGCCGCCGGTTGGGGGAAGCGAAGGAGTCCGCGCGCCGCTTAGGAATTCAGTACGATGTCCTGAACAATCACGACGGCCAACTACTCCCCACGCTGGACGTCCGCAGAGAGATCATCCGCGAGATTCGCGAGTGGAATGCCGACGTGGTGTTGGCGCCGCGTCCGAACGACTACCATCCCGACCATCGCTACACCGGCGTTCTCGTGCAGGATGCCGCCTACATGGTCGTGGTGCCGGACATCGTGCCGGAAACTGCTCCGTTGCGCAAAAATCCGGTGTTTCTCTACTACGAAGATCGTTTCCAGCGTCCGAACCCGTTCCAGCCCGACATCGCGGTCGATATCGACAGCGTGATTGACAAAAAAATCGACGCATTAGACGCCCACGTTTCGCAAGTCTACGAATGGCTGCCCTGGGTGGACGGCACGCTGAATCAGGTTCCGAAGGACCCCACAGAACGCAAAGCCTGGCTGAAGCGAACGCGCACGCATGCGATCAGCGTTCCGGTACGCGCCTCGCTGGCGAAATGGTACGGCCCGCAAAAGGGAAATACAGTCAAGTATTACGAAGCCTTCGAAATTTGCGAATACGGCGCGCAGCCCGACGAATCTCGCATCCGCCAGCTATTCCCCATGCTGGGCCAGTAACTTTCCGCTCTGATGAAAAATGCCGAAATGAGCGGAAGCGTCAGCGTCAGCGCCCTAACAGGAGATCAACCATATGAACAATAAACTTATCTTCGTCGTAAGCGCCTTGATCACGGGAGCCATTGCCTTTGCCCAGAACGGCGCGATCGATTTTCACAAAGGAATGCCCTTCAGTGAAGGACGCGTCGTAGGCAACACGCTGTACGTTGCCGGCCAGCAAGGCCCCGACGCTCACGGCAAAGTCACCGGTACCGATATCACGGTGCAAACCACTAATGCAATCGCCGCGGTAGAGAAGGTCGTCAAAAAAGCCGGCTTTCAAATGAGCGATATCGTAAGTCACCGTGTACCTCACCGACCTGAACGATGTCGAGAAGATGAATGAAGTCTACAAGAAGCTCATGCCGGATCCCAAACCAGCCCGGGCCACTGTGCAGGTTGCAGGCTTAATCGGCGGAGCAAGGATCGAAATCTCGGCAATTGCTGTAAAGCAGTAAAATAGCAAGCGGTATGTAGCATGCTACCCACAATCAATGCGCCGCAACAAGCACTCTCCAAACTGAAGCAGGATCTGAAACAGGGAATCCGCGCATACCGGACTCGCTCGTCGAGCGTGGCACTGGCGGTCATCGCGATGGCGCTCGCCTTTGGAATCTGTACAGGCGCCTTCAGCGTAATGAATGCGCTGCTGGTAAAGAGGCTCCCCTTCCACCAGCCGCAGCAGCTCGTGGAACTCTGGATTCCGCCGGTCGGGCCCATAAATGGCCGAGTGGCATTCCAGGCCTGGTCCCGCAACAGTTCGTATCTGCAAGGAGCCGCCGCTTTCTCCGCCTCGGAGATGAACTTGATCGGTAGCCGGGATGCCTTTCGCGTGAAAGTTGCCGAGACTTCGGCGAACTTCTTTTCATTGCTCGGTGCCAATCCCGTCGTCGGGCGCTCCTTTGCGCCGGATGAAGATATCCTGGGCCACAACGCGGTTGCCGTAATCTCCTACGGCCTCTGGCAACAGTTCTTCGCAGGAGACCCTGCCGCACTCCACAAATCGATAAACATAAACGGAAAGCCGCTGGAAGTCATCGGGGTCGCCCCGGCCAGCTTCGATTATCCGGGCAAAACCAGCGTCTGGATTCCCACCGTGTTCGATGTTGAAAAAATACCGAAGCGGGGAGCATTCCTAATCCAAACCATCGCCCGGCTGAAGGACGGTATCGCGCTTCGGACCGCGCAGAAAGCATTTGATGCCGAGGTTCGGAGCACCGATCCCGAACTCCTCCGGACCGTGAGTGCCCAGGAGCGAAACCGGCCGCATTTGGCTGCCCTGCAAACTCAGCTTGCCGGGCCGCTGCGCGATGCAAGCTGGGCGCTTTCCGCCATGACGCTGCTGGTCCTGCTCACCGCTTGCGCTAATGTGGCGCAAGTGCTGCTGTCGCGCGCCATGGAGAGGAAACACGAGTTGGCGGTGCGGACCGCGTTGGGAGCGAGCCGCGCGCGCCTGCTACAGCAATGGATCACGGAAGCTACCTTGTTGACCACGGCCGGTGCTGCTCTTGGTCTCATAGTGGCTTATTGGTCGGCGCGCATCGTCTCGTCGGTAGCGCCGGCGCAATTGGAAGTGCAGCAATACACTGTTTGGGACTGGCGGGTACTCGGCTTTACGACGATGCTTGCCGTGGCCATGGGCGTCGTATTTGGGATCCTGCCCGCATGGCTCGTTGGGTCTTCGCAGCCATCGGCATACTTCGTTCGGAGTCAGCCCGGCGCGCGCGACGTGGGAAGCAGGCGAGCGCGAGGCGCCCTGATCGCATTGCAGGCTGCGTTGCTGTTGGCTCTGGTAACAAGCTCACTCACGCTCGGGCGTACATTCCTGCAGCTCGTTCAATCGGATTTGGGCTTTCGTCCCGCCCATGTGGTGACGCTCCATGTTTCGCTGGAAGGGACGCGGCATGCCGGTCGTGGCGAATGGGCTTATTACAGTGAAGCTCTTCGCCGCCTTCGCGCTGCGCCGGGCGTTGAGGCAGCCGGCGCAGTAAGCTACCTGCCCTTGGCGAACAACATCTACATGGCCAATGCCATGAAACTCGATTCCGGCCAGACCGTTCAAGGAGCGGTCATGAATGCGGTCACACCCGGATATTTTCGCGCGCTGGGAATTGCAATGCTCGCAGGCGCCGATTTTACCGAAAGCCGGCGTTCGAAACGCGCTGTCATCGTAAACCAGGCCTTCGTGCAGCAGGCGCGGCTCGGAGAACGCATTCTGGGCCGCAATGTGATAGCGCCCTGGAGCAGTAGGCCATACCGGATCACCGGAGTCGTCCGCACCACGCGTTTCGCCGGACCGGAATACGCCAGCCACCCCCAGATTTATTGGCCCGTTGAGGAGGAACCACCTCCCGCGCTGACGTTCGTCGCACGGGTACAAGGTTCGCCCGAGGCGTTCCTGGCGCCCTGCCGCGACGTCCTGAAGGCCATAGACCCGGAAGTGCCTGTGTACGACGTCAAGACGCTCGATCAGCGCTTGGCGGATGTTCTCGCCCGTCCCAGGTTTTACACCGCCGCCACGTTCGTTCTGGCCGTGTTGAGCATCTTGCTCGCAGCCGCCGGAATTTACGGAACAACCACCTATTCGCTTTCACAGCGGAGGCACGAAATGGGCGTTCGCATGGCGGTGGGCGCTTCCTACGGGCGTATCCGCGCCATGCTGCTGCGCGAGTGCCTCGTACCTATTTTGTGCGGGGGAGCCGCTGGCGTCGTTCTCTCGACGCTTTCCGGAGAGTATTTGAGCCGTCTCCTCGAAAGCGCTACGCGACAGCCATTCTGGATACTGATCGCCGGCGTGGCGATCTTGCTGTCTACCGGATTGGGGGCGGCCTGGAGCGGAACAGCCAGCGTGTTATCCATAGACCCCGCAGAGGCGCTGCGGGCCGAGTGAATCTCGCTCACTTACTGCATGGGATATACTGCTCCAGCAAAGTCGAGGTTTCGTGTGCTCCGCTCTCTCCCACTACTTCTCTTACTAGCGATCCTTTCTGTGTCCATCGGGCACGCGCAAGATACGGCGACGATCGCCGGCACAGTCTCGGACCCCTCCGGCGCAACCGTCGCCGATGCGCAGGTCACGTTGGTAAATGCGGGAACGCAATTCACCCGCGTTGTCGCCACCAACGCCAGCGGCCAGTACGTCGCGTCGTCCATCCCGACGGGCGCCTACACTCTCACGGTTGTAAAGCCCGGATTCGAGAAGCTCGTTCGCTCGGGAGTGATCCTGACCGCGGCAACCACCTTGACCGTCGATCTGCAGCTTGCGGTCGGAAGTCAAACCGAGACGGTGTCCGTTACGGCCACTGCGCCGCTGCTGCAATCGCAAAGCGCGGAAGTCTCGGCCTTGGTCGACAGCCGTCAAATGGTGGCATTGCCGTTGGTCAGCCGGGACTTCACGGATCTCGTGCTGCTCACGCCAGGCGCACACGCCGGCTCTGCCGCCAATCTCGCCGAAGGCGGCAGTCCCTATTCCATGCGCGGCGGAGCCAATTACAGCGTCAACGGGGCGGTTGCCGCCGGCAATAGCTATCTGATCGACGGTGTCTATAACCGCAATCTCTGGTTGAACACCTTGATCATAGTTCCGGTTGTGGATGCGATCCAGGAATACCGGGTGATGACCAGTAACTATTCCGCCCAGTATGGCGAGTCCGCTGGCGCGGTTACCGAGGTCGAGACCCGCTCCGGGACAAACGACTTCCACGGTTCGGCCTGGGAATTCTTACGAAACGATAAGCTGAACGCCAATACCTTCTTCAACAACCTGAATGGAATTGCGCGGCCGGCCTTCCGCAGAAACGAGTTCGGCGGCACCATCGGCGGTCCGCTCATCCATAACAAGACATTCTTTTTCGGCGATTACCAGGGCATCCGGCTCACCTATCCGCAAACCTTTACGTCCACGATTCCGACCCTGGCGCAGCGGCAAATGATTGAGACAGGAAATTTCGCCGCGCTTGGCGTTCCCATTTACAACCCATATCTGACGCAGACGGTGAACGGGCAATTGCGGCGCGTGCAGTTTCCAAACAATCAGATTCCGTTAAATCTGCTGGATACGGTAGCGATCAACATGGTGAAACTGTTGCCGCCGCCGAGAACGCCGGCAGCCACCAACAATTTCACCTTCGATCCTCCATTGACCCAACGAACAGACCAATTCGATGTTCGCGTGGACCAGAATATAGGCGCTTCGGATCACCTCTTCTTTCGCTACAGCTACGACAACAGCAATCAAGTTGTGCCGGGCACGCTCCCTGCGCCCGCCAATTCGGCCATCCAAACGGGCCCGTACATTGCCACCACCGGCACTGGCGCCACAAGCACGGGAAATGGCACCACGACGCCCCTGCTTAACTGGTCCGCCGTGCTCGGGTACACTCGTGCGTTCAGCCCGAATACCGTACTGGAATCGCACTTCGCCGTAGTGCGATGGAATGCCAATATCACGCCGCTGGATGGTGCGTACAACACCGCTGCCCAGATCGGTATGCCGGGTATCAATATCAACGACAAATCGGGCGGCTTGCCAAGTTTCACTATCTCCGGATTCCAAACGCTTGGCGATAACTCCACTTTCCCGGAGGACAGCCATAGCACGACTTTCCAGCTCGACGGCGCGGTGACGCACATTCGCGGAACGCACACCATCAAAGCCGGTATGCTGTTTCTGCGCCATCGCTTCAATGGGTATTCTGCATTTCCGACGCGCGGTACCTTCGACTTCAACGGCCAGTTCACCCGGCAAATCAACAGTTCCGGTTCGCAAACCGCCCTTGCCGATTTCGCCCTGGGCGCCTACGATGCGGCGAGCCGCAACATCCTGACCAGCACCTTCGGTATGCGCATGTTCCAGCTAGCGCCATTCGTGCAAGATACCTGGCGCGCAACCAACCGGCTGACGATCGATCTCGGCTTTCGCTGGGAAGTGGATGCGCCGCCGTACGATGTCCACAATCATTGGGCCAACTTAGACATCAACACCGGCCATTTGCTGGTTGCCGGAGTGAACGGAAATGGCCGCCGGTTGCGGAATTTCGATTACGATACACCCGCGCCCCGAGTGGGACTCGCCTACGTGCTGACGTCCGACCGCAAAACCATCCTGCGGACCGGCTTTGGAATTTCCTATGTGAACATGCTGGCGGGCGGAGCGCAGCTTTACAAAAATCTGCCTTACTTCTTCACGCAAACAATCGCTACGAACATCAGTGGCGCTCCTGGAGCAACTTTGAGCCAGGGCCTCCCGGTTCCTGTCCAGCCGGATATCAACAACGAAGCGGCGCTTTCCACCGGCAGCCCCAATGCCTGGAACATGAGCCTGCGCCAGACGGAAGTCTTGCAATGGAGCTTCGGAATTCAGAGGCAGCTCCTGTCGGATTGGATGTTCTCGGCCACCTACGTCGGCACGCGCGGCGAGAGAATTCTCGTCAACAGCCAGAATCTCAACCAGTCGGTTCCCGGTCCCGGCGCCCAAGGACCGCGCCGTCCTTATTACGGAATTAATCCCAACCTGGTGAACGTGGCTTACCGGACGAATGCTGGCGATTCCAAATACGAGTCTCTGCAATTGCACCTGGAAAAACGGTTCTCGCGCGGGCTGACCTTCGGCGCTCCTACACCTATGCCAGCTATCTATCCGATGTCGGAAACCCGAACGGAGGCGGCAATTCCGATATCCAAAACTATTTCTGCATCGCCTGTAACTGGGGCCCGATGCCGGACGATTACAAAAGCGTGCTTTCGATCAATCACGTTTATCAGATTCCGCTCGGACGCGATCGCAAATATCTCACACAAGGAGTGCTGTCCTACATCTTGGGCGATTGGAATCTCAGCGGCATTTGGACTGCCCAAACCGGACCGCACTTCACCGCTATCCTCGGCACGAATGTTTCGAATTCAGCCGGGGGTGGGAACCAGCGTCCCAATCGCATCGGCAATGGAAACCTGGCGCCGGATCAGCGAAGCATTTATCACTGGTTCGATACCGGCGCATTTGCCCCTCCGCCGCCTTTTACATTTGGCAACTCGGGAACCGGGATTCTTGTGGGGCCCGGCTATTTCGATGTCGATCTCAGTATGGTGCGGCAGTTCCGTATAACCGAGCGTTTCCGGTTGGACTTGCGTTCCGAATGGTTCAACGCTTTCAATCGGGCCAATTTCAATTCGCCGAACGCCAGTATCCAGACGGCGCAAGCCGGAGTGATCAGCAGCACGCTACCGTCAAGAATCATCCAGATGGCCGTGAAGGTTTCGTTCTAATGACGCGCCGCCAAGCCATAACCGGGCTCGCAGCAGCGCTCGGCGCATCGCCATTCGCCTATTCAAAGCAAGAACAGAATGGCCGCCCGAAGAACGTGCTGATTATCATGTCCGACCAGCACAAGCCCGACTGTCTGGGCGTTACCGGGAACACAGCCGTACGCACACCCAACCTGGATGCCTTCGCTCGCACCGCGGTTCGTTTCACCAGCGCCTATTGCACGAATCCGGTATGTACGCCGTCGCGCGCCTCCATCCTCACCGGTCTGTACACCCACCATCACCAGGCCTGGAACAACACGACTCCGTGGCCAATCGGGCACAAGACCATCGCGCACTACTTCGGACACGCAGGCTACGTCACTGGTCTTATCGGCAAAATGCATTTTGTCGACGCCCAGACGCACGGCTTCGATTACCATCTCGATTTCAACGATTGGTATCAGTTCTTAGGGCCGAAGACCAAACTCTACGCCGATGAACTGAGCCGCGCCAATTCCGGCGCGGGACTTCCACAGATTGACGATCTCTGGCGCGATTTTGGTGACCCCTGGAAAGGCGCGCGCGAGCTGGACGGACGCGAAGGTCCGGTCGCGGTCGGCGCCGTGTCGAAGATACCGGAGGAGGACCACTTTGAAAGCTTCGTGGCGCGGGAATCCATCCGGTTCTTAAGCAAATACGGGCGGCAGCAACAACCTTTTCTGTTGATTTGCTCGTTTTTGAAGCCGCACGATCCGTTTATGCCGGCCGAGCGTTTCGCGCGAATGTTCCGGCCGGAGGCTATGACCTTGCCTCCCACCTGGGGTAAAGTGAACCTGTCGAGCGTTCCAGCCGAAGTGCGCAACTCGATCGAGCACAATGCGCCGACGCCGGAGCTGAGCGATCCGGTCGAAGCTCGCAAGCGCATTGCCTATTACTACGCCAATCTGGCCCAGATGGACGATCGTGCGGGCGCCGTCCTGCGGAGCTTACCGCAGCTCGGCCTCGAGGAGAACACCATCGTCATCTACACCTCCGATCACGGCGAGATGCTGGGCGAGCACGGGTTGTGGCAGAAGTTCCAATTCTACGAATCTTCCTGCGGTATTCCGCTGCTGGTACGCGCGCCGGGAGTTTCGAAACCGGGCGTCTGCCCGGTACCGCTCAGTCAGGTAGGCTTGCTACCGGCCATCGCGGAACTCGCCAACGTCCGGGTTTCCTCGCCGATCGACGGCCTTAGCTTTGCCGCCCAAGTCCGCGATCCCGACGTTCCCACCGATGCCCCCGTATTCGCCGAATATAACTTGCGAACCAAAAACGCCAAGTACATGATCCGCAGCGGCGATTACAAATACACATTCTGGACGCATGACATGCCCGAGCTCTACGATTTGCGCGCCGACCCGCAAGAGATGAACAATCTTGCGCTCCGCCGCGAGTACCAGGGCAAAGTCGCGGAGCTGAAAGCAAAGTTATTTGCCTGGTACACTCCGCCTAGGGCAATCTAAAAGTACTTTACAAGAAAAAGCAAATCGCGCATACTCTTCTCATGATCGAGTGTGCGTGCACGACTTCTTACGATTGGGTTGACTACTTCTACCGGAACGCTCCGGAACCGGCGCTTCCCTGGAACGACTCAGTCCGCTTGTCTGGCGCCGAAAGATTGGCGGTGATCGCCTCGATCCAGCAGTTCCAACTGGGCGAAGGCGCCAGCGGCGCCCGCATGCTGGAGCGTGCGCAGCGCTTCTCGCGCGCAACGGGAGATCTCGGGCTGATCGCTGCCTTGAAGCTCTTTTTGCGCGAAGAGCAGCGTCACAGCAAGATTCTGGCGCGCTTCCTCCAGATCGAGAATGCCCGCTGCCTACGGAAGCATTGGGTGCACAGCGTCTTCCGATGGATTCGCGGGCTGGCAGGTCTTGAGTTGTGCCTCAAGGTCCTGGTGACTGCGGAGCTGTTGGCCCGGCCATACTACGCGGCATTGCGCGATGCTACCGGATCGCCTTTGCTCAGGAGCATCTGCCAGCTCATCTTCGAGGAGGAGCGCGCTCACATCCGTTTTCAGGCCTTCGCTCTGAGCCGCTTTCAGGGCCGGCATTCCCGGCTGATGCGGCCTCTGATCAAGCGAGGGCACGCCGCGCTGTTAGCTGGGACGGCAGCGCTCGTGTGGATGGAACATGGGTCCGTCTTCCGGTCTGCCGGGCGAAGCTTTCGCAGCTTCTGGAAAGAAACATGGCAGGAGTTCCACGAGCTCTATTGCGTTGTGGGCCCATAATTGCACTACAAATCGGCATGGGAGGTCGTCTAAGCGGCAGGACTACAGATCCTGAATCTGGAAATTGGGGTTCGACTCCCTTTCCTCCCTGCAAATTCTCTACTGCAAAGCGAGCGACGCGGCGAGCGTAACCCGCTTCTGCGCCGCCCGGTCCTCGACGATAATTTGTCCGTTTTCAAGCCGCACGTCGTCGACTTTTCGGAACCCTTCCGGAATCCGGGTATAAAACAGCAAAAAATGCGTTCCAATCTTTGACTTCGCGGGAAGCCATCGGTAGGTCGGTGTGTCAAACATCGTACCCATGCTGATGGCCTCGCGCCGCGGTACGTCGAAGGGCTGAGTACTGAATTCCATTCCGCGCGCCATTTTGCCGGTTGGCGGATAGTTGCCCCAATACTGTAACCACGGGTACTCACTGCGCTTGAAAATGTAGCCCAGCATCAAGCGCGTTTTCGGGTTGATCGCCGTAACCCACTCCAGCGTGCGCTGCAGATCGAGCAGCGTCGTCGCGTGGTCGAGGTAATGCGGGTTCTCCGGCGTCTCGCGAAGGTTGATTTTCTGGCCGCTCAAGCCCGGCGCCATCGGCCAGGTGAAGTCCTGCCCGGAGGTGAGACGCCGTTCGGTCTGTCCCATCTTTGGTTGATCATACGGCCGTGTACGCGAGCGCAACCCGGAAAGATCCACGACCGTAACGCCCGATTCGAGAAAAGGCGATCCGAGCGTAGCATGCTCCGCCCAGTTCACCGGACGGTCAAAGCCCAGCAGGCTCTCCAGCTCGCTCTCGACATAGATGACGTTTTCCCCGTCGACAGCCCGGAACGTCCGCGTAAATGTCTCGTGGACGATTGGCAACGGCGCCGTTAGGGTTGTCACCGTAGTCCTTCCTTCGCGGCTCGAACGCACTTCGAATGTTTCCGTATGCGCTTCGCCGTGCATCGAAAGGCCGGACGCGCGTTCTTCGGCGGACGGCGGCCCGAAACCATCGACGCACACGAAGTGGCCCGCGCCTCCGTCGAACCGGACCGGCCTTCCGAGTTCGCGCGCCATGCGCATCGGGTTCCAATACGGGCTCAGCTTCTGAGGATCGTCAGCCAGCACCAGGTTTGCCAGCGTGCCGCCCTTCCGCATGATCGTCAGCTCCAGCTTGCCGTTCGAGAGCGTGATTGCGGGATAACCTTCGAACGTGCTGTCTTGCATAGCTCCTTGCGGCCGGCACAGCACGGCACACGCGAACAAGACGGCGATTCTCAATGTACGCACGCGTTCGAGGATATCAGAGCAGGTCAGCGCTCCACGTACTGATCCAGCCGTCCAGCACGGCCGAATACTAGAAAAGGCTGTCTTGCGGCGCCACGATTTAATGGCTTAATGGCCCTCTTCCGGAAACTGGCTCAGCTTTGAAGGAATATGCATTTGTAGCGTAGTAAACAACGGTTGGCTCTGCGGAGCGGCATCGCAAAATCGATTGCGCCCTGCGTGACCGGAATCGGAGTCTTCAAGTTCTTCCCCTACGAACTGGGGAGACCTTTCATAACCGGGGCGGATCTTCCGAATTGTGTTACTAAGCTTCCGTGAGCCAATCGTACTGCTCACTGGTGAGCGGAACCACGGAAAGACGTCCTTGCTTAACAAGAGGAGAATCCTCGAACGCGCGATGGGTTTTCATGCTGTTGAGGGTACGATGGTTTTTTAGGCGCTTCCCGGCCCGGATCACAACACGCGGATTTTTCGGGTCTGAGGCGTCGACACTTACGACTGTTGCCGTCCCGACTGCCTGCCGTTCATCGCCCGTATGATAGATGATCAGCTTATCGCCATGCTTCATTCCGCGGAGGTGCTTCAGCGCAAGCGGGTTGGTGATACCGTCCCAAACCGTTTCGCCATCGCGTTCCAGATCACTGAAAGAATAGGCGTCGGGCTCGGATTTCAGAAGGTAGTGCATACTATCGAGGCCATCTTATCCGATCGCATTACTGCGGGACCCCTGCGTGCGCGAGGGGAAGTCCTTGCCCCGGGGCTAGGGTTTTAAAGCAAGCTGATAGCCGGGGTCGCTAGGGGACTCTCCGTTGACTTTTACGATGCCAACGGATCCGTCAACATCGCTTGCGCGCAGGAATCCAATTGCTCCAGGTGTAGTCGAGACCAACGTTTTCACATCCTGCGCGCTGCCCACCATGCGCGGCAGAGTGACACTCTTCCCCACAAAGGTCATCTGCAGAAAATATTTTTTGTAGTCGCCTTCGGACATGTTGCAGATTATCTTCAGAAAGCTGTGAAGCTCCGGATGTCCGTTGCCGAGAGCCACCGGAACCAGCGGCTTTCCGGTTGGCCAGCGGTCTTTTTGCCCGAGAAAGATGGCTTTCAGATCGGCGGCAGACAACGTCGGTACAACATTGGTTTTGTTGACCACGACGGCAATAGCGTCCCCGTTGGCGCCGGCGGTTCGCAAAGATAATGATGCCAAGCACAAGGCGCCGAGCCCCAGGATGAATTTTGTTCGATTCATATGAGTTGCCCTTTCCCGATCAGAATGTGAACGCAATCTGCGCGTCTAATCCATTGGCGGTGGTGCTATCCAAGACCGGCGTGATGGAGCGCTGATAGAGCCGGTTATATTGCAGCTTGAACGCCGCATAATCGGCAAAGTCAATACGAAGTCCAGCGGATGGTCCGGTATACCGGCCCGTGTAAATGTTGACAGGATCGCCGGCGGGAGAATTGACATATTGGTAACGGATATATGGCCGGTACATTCCAAATTTGCGCGACAGTTGCGTGTAACCCATCGGCGTACGGTACACATGCTGCTGGCCGTCAATGCGATTGTTCAGCTCCACTGCTTCATTCATAAATTCCCAAGTCGGCGTGATGTAGACGGCATAGACGCTGCGAATATCCTGCTGGACATGTGGAATGCCCACAGGCACCATTCGATCGCGATAATACGATGTTCCAATTTGCAGGCCGCGGACCCATTCGGGAGCGATATAGCCGGCAAAATTGTAGGCTTTGTGATTCTTATCTGCCAGGAAATTCTGAACAGGCGCGGCGAACGGGTTCGAGCTCCGGCCGTTACCGCCTTCCGCCACCCAGTGCAAGCCGAGCTTATCCGTGCCCGGGACCAATCCGGTGGTTGTGACACCCACGTTGTGGACGGGGAGCAGGCCGCCGCTGTCCTCAAAGAAGTACATGAAGGGGCGTCCGGTCGCGGTTTGGAACCAGGTGCCGTGATGGAAAGCGGTGTTGTAGTAGCCGATCGCTGTGTGATAGCGTCCGCCGCTGATCTCGAAGTACTTATTACGCTTGTAAGTCAACTGCAGGCGCTCAATATCAAGGCCCCATTCGTTGGTCGGATCCGAGCCGACCACGAGTTCGCTGACGAAGCTTAAACGATCTGACAGCTTCGAAGACATAAACAGGTCGAATTCACCTGCCTGGAACGTATTGTGAGCCGAAACACCATAAGCGGCCTCGGGGAAGATGAGGGGATTGGCGTCCGATCCGAGGCCAAGATCCATATCGAAGAAGCCGCGAATCTTCAGCGTGGGTCCACCGCCCGGCAGTTCGATCATGTGATCGTGCGGGCTCGACATGTCGTCCGGAGAAGTGGAAGGCGAGCCTAACGGCGAGGTACTGGCGACCACGGGAGCCGGTGCAGGAATGGGTGTAGCGGTCGCGGGCGCAGGAGCGGTCGCCGGCCCGGCGGCAGTCTGCGATCGGTTTTCCAGCGTTTTTATATCAACCGTTTGAGCCGCGGAATCCTTGGTATCGATATGCTGCTGGCCGGCAAGTTTGTTTTCCAGTTCTTTGATACGGACTTCGTCGGAAGCTAAACGGTCCAGTAACATCTGAACCTGTTCCGCCGTGACCGGCTTTGGCGGGATATCGTTTTGCTGCGCGGCGACCGGCATACACGCGGCGATCACTCCAACCATGACGCGCCTGCAGAAGTTTGACCCTAAATGCGACATAGACCTGTAGCTGTTGTCGGCTAAGGTCCTGGAAATTCTCGCGGAAAGGAGCAACACAATACCGAAAGCATTGGCGGGTGCAGACTGTTCGGTTTTACAAGCGGCTGCGGGACGGACGCTTTTCGAAGCCTCCAGCAATGGTCTTGCGCAGCAGTGGAGCAAGGTCGCCGTGTTCGGTGATCTCGATGCGGTCCAATTCGAGCCACACCCTTATGTTCCGAAGTTCGTTGGCCAGCTCCAGGACAACCCGGCGCGAATCGTGGCCTGGCTCCAGGAAGGCGCTCTGCACAGTTAAAGCCTTGCGCGCGCGATCGGCTTTACGATCGCAGCGAGCGACAAGCGTATCGCCGCACAAAAAGGAACATACATAATAGCCGTAAACGCGTTTGTGGGGGCGGCGTGTATATTTCAATCGTGTACCTCATGCCAAACAGCCGCTCCATGCGACTGCGCTCCCAAACCAGCGAGTGACAAGTCCGCGAGCCTCGACACGCCCGGGGATGCGCGCCTGCGGGTGCAGATAAGCCCCGCCCACAAGTTTAGCGATGCGGGCCGGCCGGAGCGCCAGTCGAGCCACTATGCCCAGCCGCTGCGGCTCCGAAATTGCCTCCGCCAACATGTCCGCCGCCGAAATTGCCGCCACCGCGCGGACCGGCGTAACCCGCATTGGAGCGGGCCGGACCCGCGAAACCGCGTGCCGGACCCGTATATCCGGCTGCGGCACGGCCGGCCGGAACGTGCATACCGCTAGCGGTTCTGAACCCAGACGGAGCGAACGTTCTCATCGTCTGGGTACGCGCGGCTTGATACGCGGCTGGCGATCTCGATACTGTTCCGGCAGGAGGATTCCGCGGATTCACTGCGACCGCCGCGGGTCCGCGCGCCACCCAGCGCCCGTTCAGCCAGTAACCGCCGCCTCGAATGGGTGTCGTCACAACGGGAGCGTAGGCCACCACCGCCGGCGCGTAAAAGCCGTATCCAAATGGATTGTAGAAAGCGCCCATTCCGGGCAGCCAGGCATAAGAATTAAATGCCGAATTCCAATACCAGCCCGGCGAATACCACGGCCCGAAGCCGAACCCGCCCCAGCCGAATCCGCCGTATCCCCCGAATCCTCCGTAACTCGCGGAGTTCAGGCCCACGTTATTTGCGGCCTGATAACTCGCCGCGGCGGCATACCGGGAGCGCACATTGCTCCAGGCATAGAGGTCATCCTCTTTCTTTGCATCGAACTTGCCGGACTTTAGATTGCCCGCCAGCAGCGTCTCATGGCCCTTGCCGAGATCCACTTTGCGGTCATCCAATTGCACCACAGCTTTGCCGTCCATCACGGCAGCACGGGGCTGATCGCCCGCGGTAAACCGATAAAGTCCAGCCTTTTCGATGGTAGTGGAAGCGTTGTGATCGAGAACCACCAAGTGATTGTCTTTCAACAATTCGTCCACTTCGAGCATGACTTCTCCACGCTCCACAGCCACCTGCATATCCGTGAGCGAAGGCGAAATCATACGGACCGCGCTGTTATCGCCGAGCCGCAGGAAAACGCCTGGAGTTAGAAGCACTTCGGCCTTTCCTACACCGGTCGAAAGCGTGTCGTCCGTGTTCAGAATAGTTGGCTTCTCTCGCTTCACGGTAACGGGCTTACCGTTCAGAGATGCGTTTCCCTCTATGTAGTTGACGACTCCAGGCTTGGCGGAGATCGTGTAAGCCTGCGGCATCGCATACATGGCGGTTACTGCCAGCCCGGCAACGACTTTAACGGACATCTGCCACACGCGCTTCATATGTGTGAGCTCCCTCTAATGCTTGGATGCGAAGCGGCCGGGCATCGTTCCCGGGCGATCTTCCATCTGTGGCCTTTATTGTACGCCCAATCTGCGAGAGCAGTGCGTTTTCGATCTCACCTGGCGCGGCCTCTCAGACTGCCGCGGCGTCGAGACCCATCTCCACGCTTGGGGTGGTGAGAACAACATAAGCTGCTTGCAAAATTAAGAAATAAAACAGAGCAGAGTTGAAATGTTTTGAAACTGCGCTTTGTCCTCGTAATCCGTTGTTTCCAGGCAACGAGAAAACGAGGAACAAGCCCCTATGCAGATTACCCGACGCGAGCGAGTGTTGCACTACGGCCACCTGCTGCAAGGCACATTGTTCACCGTTCTGGAGGCCGCCCCAGGGCCGCTCTGCGAGAAAGCACGGCTGCTGATCGCGGTGCTGGAAATGATGGCGCTATAGCGGCGTGTCGTTAACCCGTGCATGATCTTGTGCCATACGGCGTCCTCCATCAACGAGCCGCGCTGCAGCGTTTCATAGCTGCCCAGCGGCATCCCGCGTTGCCGCAGGTCGCGCACTCTCGGCCGCTGCAAGGGAACCTTCTGTCCCGCCAGCACGCAGTAGCCTTTTTGGCTGCCCCAAGATACCGCTTCGCGGAATGCGTTGGCTTTCTGCTTGGGACCCACAATCTGGTCTACCTCCCAGCGCATCATCTGCTCGGCCACCTGAGTGAAGGTGCTCAGGGCTAACTGCATCAATCCCTGTTGCCGTAGCAGCGCGGCTTCCTTCAGCGGCAAAGCCAATTGAATCGCCTCCTCCGACGCCCCCGCAGCACAGCGAAACTTCTGTACGGCCCGTTCTTTGTTGATCTGATACTGTTTCTTCATCAGCGACTCTCCTGTTCTTCTGGAAAACGGTTTTGCCGGCGCCTATCACGGCTCCGGCCCGAGTCGCTGTTTCAACTAAATTCCGGACATCCTC
>Ga0070741_10000569_pt1 | contig 129000 bp, 104 predicted proteins | sample Coa_R1_4_FD_66440 | JGI IMG/M metagenome (GOLD analysis project Ga0070741, IMG submission 66440) | Surface soil microbial communities from Centralia Pennsylvania, which are recovering from an underground coalmine fire - Coalmine... | ecosystem: Environmental > Terrestrial > Soil >... | reverse complement strand
ACAGGGAAACCCCGACATGCTGGGCTATGCCGGACCGACCGACCCGGAGGTGGGCGTGTTGGCATCTTGGGACAAGTCGGGCAAACTGCTCGGCTGTGTGGTCAACTTTGCCTGCCATGCGACGACCAGCCCGGGAGGCATTTCCGCGAACTGGATTTATTACCTCGAGAAAACGATCCGCGGCGTGATGGGGCCGGACGTGATTGTGGTGTTTCTACAGGGCGCCTGCGGAGATGTCACGCAGGTGAACAACCTCAGCCCGTATCGGAATCCGGGCGGCGAGCAGTGGGCCTGGTTGGTGGGAGGCCGCGTGGGTGCGGAAGCCGCGAAGGTGCTGCTCGGCATGTATCCAGGCGCGCTCGCGCCTGTCACCGCATCTTCGAAAGTAATGCGCATCAAGCGGCGTGCGCCGTCAGAAGAAAAAGTCCGGCTCGCGTCGGCGCTTGTCCAGAAAGATCCCAAAGAAGTGGGGGCCGCGCGCTGGACCTTCGCCAAAGAGACGGTGATGCTGGCCGCGCTTCTCGAAAAGGAGCCGCAGGTGGATGTCGAGGTCCAGGCGGTGCAGGTTGGCCCGGCAGTCTACGTGAGCAACCCGGCCGAACTGTTCTGTCAATATGGTCTCGATATTAAATCGCGAAGCCCGTTTAAATACACATTTCCGGTGGAGCTGGCGAATGGCTGCGTGGGCTACGTGCCGACCGAAGAAGCGCTTGGCCCGCACGGCGGCGGTTATGAAACGCGGCTTACCAGCTACTCGAATCTGGAGCCAGGCGCCGGCAGGCAGATGGTGGAAGCCGGACTGGAGCTTGCCGGCAAGATGCAGCCCGGCGCGGCTCCCGAGCCGCCGAAAGCTCCGCCGTTTTCGTCTGACGAAAGCGGCATCGGCGCTCACCCCTGGTCCTATGGAAACGTTCCGCCTGAGCTGAGTTGACGACATGTGGAATCGCAGGCATTTTCTGAAAACAAGCGCCGTGTGTGTTTGGGGTGCGTATGCGCCCATGTTCGCGGCCGCAGGCAAGCTGCGGGCTGGTGCGGCAACGGTGAATGTGACGCCTCCACTTGGCTCTTCGCTTGCCGGCCTCATGACGGACCGCAAGGCGACCGAAATCCACGACGAGCTGCACGTGCGCGCCCTGGCTCTGGACAATGGAAACGCGCGATTGGGAATTGCGGTTATCGATTCGTGCGCGGTTCCGCGGACCATCATCGATCGCGCGAAGGAAATGGTGCGTGAGCGCGCCGGCGTGCCCGCCAGCCATCTGCTCGTCTCCGCGACCCATACCCATACGGCTCCCGCTGCTGCATATCTGTTTCAGAGCCAGCCGGACCCGAAGTACGTGGAGGGGCTGGCAGTCCGCATCGCGGATTGCCTCCAACTGGCGTTCGCACGCCTGGAGCCGGCGCGGATCGGGTTCGGCTCCGGCAGCGAGCCGCGGCTGGTGTTCAACCGGCGGTATTACATGAAGCCCGGCAGCATTCCCCCGGACCCGTTCGGGCGCACGACAGATCGCGTCAAGATGAATCCGCCGCCGGGCAGTCCGGATATCGTGAAGCCCGCCGGCCCGACCGATCCGGAAGTTTCGGTGCTGGCAATCGAGTCAGCCGACCGCCGGCCGATCGCGCTGTTGGCAAGCTATGCGCTGCATTATGTCGGCGGAACGGGGCCGGGCCATGTCAGCGCGGATTATTTTGGCGCGTGGGCAGACACGATGGAGCGGCTGGCCGGCAGGGCTGATTCCAACCGGTTCCCGCCGTTTGTTCCGATACTGGCCAACGCGTGCTCCGGCAATATCAACGGAGTGAATTTCCAGAAACCGCGCGAGCAGCATGCTCCGTACGAGCAGATGCGGACTTATGCCGAGATTCTGGCTGCCGAGTGCTTCCGCACGTGGCGCACTCTGGAATTTAACAACACAGCAGAACTGGCGGCTTCGATCGAAGAAATGGAACTGGGCGTGCGCATGCCGTCCTCCGGCGACATTGCCGCGGCGCGCAAGATCCTGGACAACGCCGGCCACGCGCCGCTGAACGGCTACAAACAGCTCCCCGAGATCTATGCCCGCGAAACCGTTCTGCTCAGCGAAACCTTTCCGGCTCGCGTCAAAACCTTTGTGCAGGCGCTGCGAATCGGCGGACTCGGGATTGCGACCTATCCCGGGGAGGCTTTTGTCGAGTTAGGACTGGAAGCGAAGGCCAAAAGTCCGTTCCGGCCGACGATGCTGATTGAGCTTGCCAACGATTATCGCGGCTACATTCCGACGGTCGAAGGGCACGAACTCGGAGGCTATGAGACGTGGCGCGCGAAATCCAGCTACCTGGAGAAGAACGCCGCGCCCACAATGGTGGCTTCCGCCGTGCAACAGCTCGGAGCGCTTGCCTGATCGGCATGCGGCTCGGGGTTGTGGTATAAGAGCGGTTTCCATGCAAAAGACCGGTCTGTTTTTTCTATTCGCCGGGCTGCTACAGGGGCAGACCTACGATCTGCTGCTTAAAGGCGGGCGCGTCATTGATCCCGCCAACCAGATTGACCGCGTAGCGGATGTGGCCATAGCCGGCAATCGTATCGCGCGGGTCAGCGACGGCATTGCTGCTTCGGATGCCCGGAAAACAGTCGACGTGAGCGGTCTGATCGTGACTCCCGGGCTCGTCGATCTCCACGCGCACGTCTTCGGATACGAGGGCGCTTTGTTCCCCGACGACACGTCGCTGATCGCCGGTACGACCACGGTTGTTGACGCAGGAGGCAGCGGCTGGCGAAGCTTTGACGACTTCCGGGCCAAAATCATAAAACGCGCGCAGACCCGCGTGCTCGTTCTGATCAATATCGTGGGGCACGGAATGCTCGGGCCGCGTTACGAGAACGACACCGGCGACATGGATCCCAAGGCCACGGCGGAAAAGATCAAGCAGAATCGCGACGTAATCGTGGGCATCAAGACCGCGCATTTTGGCGGCAAAGGCTGGACGGCTATCCAGCGCGCAGTTGAGGCCGGAAAACTTGCGGACGTACCCGTGATGGTGGATGACCACATCTTCACAAATTCAGGCCGCAACACACGCGAAAAGCTGCTCGACTATCTGCGGCCGGGCGATATGCACACCCACATGTACAACGACCGGCAGATTGAGCTCATCGATCGCTTCAGCGGTAAGGTGCAGCCTTACATGTGGGAGGCGCGCAAGCGCGGCGTGCTGTTCGATCTGGGCCACGGCGCCGGAAGTTTCCTTTGGCCGGTGGCGACCAAAGCCATGGCGCAGGGATTTGTGCCGGACACCATCAGCACCGATCTGCACGGCACCAGCATCATGTTCCAGCAGTCGGATATGCCGAACTGCATTTCCAAAATGATGTCGCTCGGGATGAGCCTGGAGGACGCCATCCTGCGCTCCACGGTCAATCCGGCGCGCAACATTCACCGCTACCCGGAGCTGGGTACACTGAGCTCCGGCGCAGTAGCCGACGTTGCCGTGCTGGCCGAGCGCGAAGGCGTCTTTGCTATGAAGGACGCCTGGAAGAACAAGAAGCTGGTCACGAAGAAGATCGAATGTGTTCTCACGGTGAGGAACGGCAAAATCGTGTTCGATCAGGAAGGCCGCGCGTTTCCGCTGTGGAACACGGCCGGCGAGTACGAGGTGATCCCGTGAAGGCCCGCTGGCTGCTTCTGCTGTTTGCCTGGGCCTTGCAGGGCCAGGAGATCTATGACCTGCTGCTCAAAAACGGACACGTGCTTGATCCCGCGAACCATCGGGACGGCCAGTTCGACGTGGCTGTCATCGGCAACAAAATCGCACGCGTGGGGCACGATTTCGCCGCGGCGCACGCCCGCGTTGTTGTGGATGCAAGCCGGTACTACGTAACGCCGGGCTTGATCGACATCCACACGCACTTCGACTGGCAGGGCGCCGACCTGAACCTGCATCCGGATGCGGAAGCTCTCACGAACGGAGTGACCACGGCGGTCGATGCAGGAAGCTCCGGCTGGAAAAACTTCGAGGCTTTCAAGAGCACCGTCATCGATCACTCCAAAACACGCCTGCTGGCATTTCTGAATATTGTGGGCGCGGGGATGTACGGGCCCAAGGTGGAAAATGATGTCAACGAAATGGACGTGGATGCGGCTGCGGCTATGGTGCGGAAGCACCGGGATGTGATCGTTGGAATCAAGACGGCTCATTTTCAACCGCCCACCTGGGATGCCGTAGACCGCGCAGTGAAAGCCGCGGCGGCAAGTGGCACCATCGTTATGGTAGATTTCAGCCCGAAACCAGGACGCGAATACTCCGACCTGATCCTCAAGCATCTGCGGCCCGGCGACATTCACACGCATTTTTACGGGCGCCTGACGCCGCAGCTCGATGCGAATAAAAGAATCCAGCCGTACGTACTGGAAGCGCGCAAGCGCGGCGTGCTGTTTGATGTCGGCCATGGCAATGGCAGCTTCTGGTTTCGGATCGCGGTTCCCGCAGTACAGCAGGGTTTCCTCCCCGATACGATCTCTACCGACATCCACGTCCGGAGCATCATGCTTCCACGCGCCAATATGACTACCACGATGTCGAAGTTTCTCAATATCGGCATGACGCTGGAGCAGGTGATCGAGCGCAGCACGGTGAATCCGGCGCGGGTGATCCGGCGCCCGGAGCTGGGCACTCTGAGCGAAGGCGCTGTAGCCGACATCGCGGTGCTGGAGTTGGAGCAAGGCAAGTTCGCTTTCCTCGATTCCGGGCACGGTAAGCTGATCGGAGATCGCAGGCTGCGATGCGTGCTGACGGTCCGCAATGGCGCGGTAGTATGGGACACCGAGGGACTGAGCCTCACGGACTGGATGAAGGCAGGCCCATACAGCAATTTCCGGTAGGAACCTCTTGCCGCGGTAGAGTGAAGATGGATGCGGATTCTCGGCATCGAATCGTCGTGTGACGAGACCGCCGCGGCGGTCGTAGAGGACGGCGCCCGCGTGTTGTCGTCGGTGGTGGCCTCGCAGTTGGCGACTCACGGGAGGTACGGCGGCGTGGTGCCCGAGCTTGCGTCGCGCGAGCATCTGCGGGCCGTTGTTCCAGTGGTCCGTGAAGCGCTCGCCCGGGCCGGAGCCGATTTCCAGGGTCTCTCCGCTGTTGCCGCAACCGAGGGACCGGGGCTCGTCGGCTCCCTCCTTGTGGGTCTCACCTATGCCAAGGCGCTCTGCTTCGCGCGGAGACTCCCGCTCATCGGCGTCAATCATATCGAGGGCCACATTCACGCAGTCCTCCTCGAAGCGGATCGCGACGGCAGGTCGATCGAGTTCCCGGCGCTTGCGCTCGTGGTGAGCGGAGGACATACTCACCTGTTCGAAGCCCTCGAAGGATACAGGTATCGGCTGCTGGGCAGAACACGCGACGATGCCGCGGGCGAGGCGTATGACAAGGTCGCGAAGCTGCTGGGGTTCGGTTATCCGGGCGGTCCGGTTATCGACCGGCTGGCCAAATACGGCAATCCTGAAGCTCTCCGGTTCACCTTCGCGCGGATGAAGGGGAATAGCCTGGATTTCAGCTTTAGCGGTCTGAAGACGGCGGTGCTGCGATGGACGGAGTCGCAGGATTTGGCGGAGGAGATTGCCGCGCGCCGCGCATTGCTGCAGGCGCGGCCGCGGCCGGCGACTGAAGAGTGGCTGGAAGTCACTCCACGCCGCACCCTCGATCTGCTGGCATCGTTTCAGCGGGCCGTGGTTACAGAACTGCTACGCCGCTCCTCCAGCGCGGCCGAGGCGATTCAAGCACGGTCGATCATCATCTCCGGCGGCGTGGCGTGCAACTCCGCGCTGCGTGAAGCCGCCCTTTCGGCGGAATTTCCTTATCCGGCGTACTTTCCTTCACCCGGCCTTTCGACCGACAATGCGGCGATGATCGCGGCTGCAGCGTTCCCGAAACTGCGCCGCGGAGAGTTCAGCGGCCTGGATCTGACGGCGAAAGCGAATCTCGCTCTTGCCTGACAATGCTTCCAGTTCCGGCTGCTCGGCTTGGAATGTCAGATTCCGTACACAGCCGTATAATGGAAGTATGGCAAGAGGATGGGAAAGCAAGTCGGTCGAGGCGCAGATCGAATCGGCCGCAACGCCGAAGACCGCCCATTTTTCACCAGAAATCGATCCCGCAAGGCTGGAGATCATCCGCAAACGCGAGTCGTTGATACTGTCGCGAACCAGGGTGATGCGGCAGATGGAGACAGCCGCGAATCCGCGTTACCGGGCGATGCTTCGCAAGGCATTAGCAGACCTGAATGCCCGTCTCGCGGAATTGGACTGAAGCCGTTACTGGCGCGATTCCCTCAAGCGCCTACACAAGCATGATGTCTGTCTTCCGGAGTGACTGGGCGGATACCCCGGCGAGCAAATCGCGGATTGTCTTGCGGCTGACTGGCTCCCGAAGTTCCGGCGCAAGATCAGCGAGAGGCTGAAGCACGAAGCGGCGTTGGGCCAGCCGGGGGTGCGGCACGGTGAGTGCCGCGGAACGGATTACTGCTGCTCCGAACAAAAGAATATCAATATCGATGGTACGCGGGCCTTTGGGAATGCCGCGCCGCCGTCCCAGTTTCCATTCGATTTTCCCAATGCGCGCGAGCAACTGCATCGGGAACAAATCAGTTTCGCCCTCAACCACCAAATTTAGGAACCAAGCCTGGTTCGGCATGTCCATGGGCTCGGTTTCATACACGGGCGAGACGCGCGCGACGTTCACGCCTCCGGAGCGGAGCTCATCGATTGCGGCTTGAAGGGTTCCGGCGCGATCCCCGATATTCGAGCCCAGGCCCAGGTAAACTTTCTTCATCCTGCTGCTCGAGTCCGGCTAGACCAGGTCCTTTTAGAACAGAGCCGGCTGCTCCCCGCGCTCTTTGCGCTGCACGTGAAAATAGTCGAAAGCCAGCGCGGTAGCGGCCCTTCCGCGCGGTGTCCGGTGCAGAAATCCGAGCTGGATCAGATAGGGCTCGTAGACTTCCTCGATCGTGTCGGCCTCTTCGGCTATAGAGGCGGCAATCGTGCTGAGGCCTACCGGACCGCCCCGGTACTTCTCGAGAATCGTGAGCATGATCTTCTGGTCAACATCGTCGAGGCCGAAGCGGTCCACTTCAAGCAGGTTCAAGGCGGTCTGGGCCACTTCGCGGGTGATGCGGCCATCGGCGCGGACCTGCGCGTAATCGCGCACGCGGCGGAGCAGGCGGTTCGCAATGCGCGGCGTCCCCCGGCAGCGGCGGGCGATTTCTTCGGCCGCATCTTCATCGGTCTCGACATTGAGCAGGCGCGCCGAGCGCTGAACGATGCGCTGGAGCTCCGGAACGGTATAGGGATCGAGCCGAAGGACCAAACCGAAGCGCCCGCGCAGAGGCGCGCTCACCAGCCCCTGCCGCGTGGTTGCCCCAATTGCGGTGAACGGAGGCAACTGCAGCGAATGAGTTCGCGCTCCCGGACCTGACCCGACCAGGATGTCCACCCGAAAGTCTTCGAGCGCGGAGTAGAGCATCTCCTCTACATCCTGCATGAGGCGATGAATCTCATCAACGAAAAAGACTTGAAGAGCGCGGACGTTGCTGAGAATGCCGGTCAGATCGAGCTTCTTCTGCAACACAGGGCCTGAGGTTGCCGTGAAGCCGACTCCCAGCTCTTCGGCAATGATGGACGCCAGCGTAGTCTTGCCAAGGCCGGGAGGGCCATAGAGCAGCACATGGTCCATCGCCTCTCCGCGGAGGCGGGCGGCCTCGATCGCGATCGCCAGGTTTTCCTTCAGCTTGCTCTGCCCGGTAAAATCGGCCAGGCGCCTGGGCCGCAACCCGGCCTCGAATTGAAGATCTTCTTCCTGGCGCGAGCCGGAAACCAGTCTGCGGTCGGGCATCTGCTATTCAGCTTACCGTACGAGCTCCAGCGCACGGCGAAAGAGAGGCTCGAAGTCCGAGGCGGTTCCGGACACCTTTGCCTTGCGGACCGCCGCTTCAGCCGCAGGTCGCGTGCACCCCAGGTTGAGCAGCGCCGAGAGCACATCGTGATCCACCGCTGTGAACGCAGGCGGAGTGGGAACGGGCTCCTCGCCCACGGTGGCGGGGAGCTTGTCCCGGAGCTCCAGCACTAGGCGCTCCGCCGTCTTTTTGCCGATGCCCGGGATCTTAACCAGGCGCTCCACTTCACCTCGGCGGATACTCTCAATCAGGTCCGCAGCGGCGACGCCCGAAAGCACCGAAACCGCCATCTTCGGGCCAATACCGGACACGGAAATGAGCCGCTCAAACAATGCCTTCTCGTCCTGCGATAGAAATCCAAACAGCGCCAGAACGTCCTCGCGCACGTGCGTGTGAATTCGCAGCCGCACTTCGCTTCCGATGTCAGGCAGATGCGAAAACGTGGAGACCGGGATGATGACGTCATAACCCACACCTCCGACGTCTACAATGGCCTGGTTCGGGTGCTTCTCGATCAGGACTCCGCGGAGCACGGCAATCATCAGAGGTATTGTATCTTCGAGGCCGAGCTGCCGAAGGTAATTACGGTAATCTCTATGGCAAGAAGACGTTTTTTCGTCGAGCGGGTTCAAGACGGAACAGCCGAGCTTTGTGGAGACGAAGCCCGGCACTTGAGCCGCGTGCTGCGCGTCGAGCCGGGCCAGCGCTTCGAGCTTTCAGACAACCATTCCGTTTACCTTGCCGAGGTCAGCGAAGCCGCAAGAGATTGGGTGCGCTTCCGGGTGCTGGAAGAGCTCGAAGCGGTGGAACCGCCCCTGCAATTGACCGTCTATGCATCTCTCATCAAATTCGATCGATTCGAGCTGCTGGTTGAGAAAGCAACGGAGCTGGGTGTAGCGGCATTGATGCCGGTACGGGCGGAGCGCAGCGAGAGCGGACTTCTGGAGGCTGCCTCGAAGCGAGTGGAACGGTGGCGCCGGATCGCGCGGGAAAGCAGCCAGCAGTCCCGGCGCGCACGGGTCCCGGAGATCGGCGCACCGACGCGTTTGGCCGACGTGTTGGATCAACCTCCAGGGCTGCGCTTCTATTTGGAAGAAGAGCCGGGCGCGCAGTTGCTGGTTTCGCTGTTACCGCCGCCTCCCACGCGGCGCCGCGGCGACCTCGCGGCGCTTGCTCTAGGCCCGGAAGGCGGCTGGACCGCCGCTGAGCGGCAGGGGTTGCGCGCCGCGGGCTGGACGCCGGCGGCTCTGGGTCCTCTCATCCTTCGCGCCGAGACCGCCGCAATGGCAGGTATGGTAATACTGATGCAAGCCTGGTGGGAATTTGCTTCCGGCTAGAATGTAGAGCAAGGACTCCCGTGCACAGACTCTTCGACCTGGTGGTTCTTGGGACCGTTGCTTTCGCCCAGTGGCGGATTGCGCGGGCAATCCTGCGCGCCGGTAGGGAGCGTTACTCGCACCGGGTCATGCGCTGGCTACAGATCTTCGTTGCGGTATTTCTAGTCTACGTGGTCGCCGGCGCTCTGCTGAGTGTCTTAGGCCTTGTAAGCCTTGTGGGTATTGGAGCGCGGCCTGCTACGTTCATTGGCGGCGCCGCATGTGTGTGGCTGCTTGGCTCCACTGCGGCCTGGGTTCTGGGCTACGCGTTGCAGCTTGCGAAACCGCAGCCCTTCGATCCCGCCCGGCGGCGGCTGGTCAATGCCGCCGGTGGGGCCCTGATTGCCTCTCCCTTCGTCGTCGCCGGTTATGGCGCGCTGGTGCAGCGGACCGATTTCCGCATCCGTGAAGTTGAAATTCCACTCCGTGATTTGCCGGATGATCTCAACGGCTTGCGTATTCTCCAGCTCAGCGATATTCATCTCAGTGATTTTCTCAGCGAATCGGAGCTCGCGCGCGTCATTGACTTATCTAACGAGACAAATCCTCACCTGGCGCTCGTCACGGGCGATTTGATCACGGGACGCGGCGATCCCCTGGATGCGTGCCTCCGCCAGTTGGCCCGGCTCCGTTCTGAAGCTGGCATTCTGGGGTGCCTCGGCAACCATGAAATCTACGCACGGGCCGAGCGCTACGCCACGGAGCAGGGAGCCCGCGCGGGAATTCGTTTTCTGCGGATGCGCGCACAGGCGCTCGAGTTCGGCAACGCGGTCGTCAACTGCGCGGGAGTCGATTACCAGCCGATCTCGCGGCGCAAGCGCTATCTGGAGGGCGCCGAAGGCCTTCTGCTGCCGGGAGCCTTCAACGTTCTGCTGTCGCACAATCCGGACGTATTTCCGGTCGCGGCGGCGAAGGGTTTCGATCTGACGGTCGCCGGGCACACGCACGGCGGGCAAGTCACTATGGAGATTCTGGAGCAGTCCATCAACCCGGCTCGCTTTTTCACGCCGTACGTTTACGGCCGGTATCAGTTGGGAAAAGCGTGCGCGTATGTAACGCGAGGCATCGGCACGATCGGGATTCCTGCCCGCATCGGCGCCCCGCCGGAGGTTACTCTCCTGCGCTTGAGAAAGGCGTCAGCGTAGTCGGTGCGATACCTGATTCTGAGCGACATTCACGCCAATTGGGAGGCTCTGCAAGCGGTGCTGACCTCGCTTGCCGGAGAGTACGATCAGATTCTCTGCTGCGGGGACCTGATCGGATACGGCGCCGATCCCAACGTAGTTACGGATTGGGCCCGATCCAGCTTGCGCCTTGTGGTGCGAGGCAATCACGACAAAGCTTCCGTCGGGCTCGAGGATCTGGAGTGGTTTAATCCGGTGGCGCGTGCCGCTGCGGTATGGACCCAGCACGAACTGACGCCCGCGAATGTGGAATACATCCGAAATCTTCCCAAGGGTCCGGGCATTATGGATGGATTCGTGATGGTGCATGGATCGCCGCTTGATGAAGACGAGTACATGATCGGCGCCGCCGATGCCGCTCAAAACTTCTTCTATCTCACCAGCCGTGTTACGTTCTTCGGCCACACACACTTGCAGGGTGGATTTATTTGGAACCGGTCGCGGGTGGAGACGATCAGCAAAGCCGGGCCGAACACAGACCGGCAGCTTCTCGATATTGACCCGGACTGTGTCTATCTCATCAATCCTGGCTCGGTCGGGCAGCCGCGAGACGGCGACCCGCGGGCGGCCTGCGTGATCTACGACCCGGCCGATCAATATCTGTTCTATTACCGGATCCGCTACGACGTCGAGACGGCGCAAAGCAAGATCCGGAAAGCGGGGCTGCCGCCGCTGCTCGCCGAGCGGTTGGCGGCGGGACGCTAGGCGCAGCACCGATCACGCCGGGACCGAGGGCTCGTAAAACTGCTTGACCTTGCGCGCCGCGGCCCGTCCGACCACGCGCGCCAACTCGTCTTCGCTCGTGTTGCGCACCAGCTCCGAGCTGCCGAAATGCTTCAGCAGCTTCTGCACGGTCTTCGCCCCTATGCCGCGGATCTGGTCGAGCTCCGAGGTCAGCCGCTGGGCATTGCGGCGCGTCCGGTGAAATGTGATAGCAAAGCGGTGAGCTTCGTCGCGAATGGACTGCACCAGGTGCAGGATCGGCGAGAATCGATCCAGCACGATCGGCTCGTCTTCCTGGCCGAGAACGTAGATGATCTCCTCGCGCTTGGCGATAGAAGCCAGTGGCTGGTTGATAATTCCAAGCGCTTCCAGCGCATCGGCCGCAGCATGAAGCTGTCCGATGCCGCCATCGACGAGCACCAGGCCCGGCATGGGCCGGTTCTCCTGCTGCAATCGCGCATACCGCCGAGTGACGACCTCGCGCATACTGGCGAAATCATCATTCCCGGCAACCGAGCGGATGATGAATTTCCGGTAATCGGATTTCTTCATCCGGCCGTCTTCCCAGACGACCATGCTGGCCACCTTGTCCGTGCCTTGGATATGCGAGATGTCGAAGCATTCAATGCGGCGCGGCGCGTCCGGCAAGTTGAGCGCGTCCTGCACTGCTTCCTGAATGGAGCGCGAGGAAGGTTTCAGAACACGGAAACGCGCGTCGAAGCTATGTTTGGCATTGGTTTCCACCAGCGCGAGAAGCGCTTTCTTCTGGCCGCGCTGCGGCGTGTGAATTTCCACCTTGCGATTGCGTTTTTCCGAGAGCAGATCCTCGAGAGCTTCGCGATCCTCAAAGTCGACGGGCACATGGATCGTTCCGGGGATGTACTGCTGGTCGAGGTAGATTTGCTTGAGCAGCGCGGAGAAGAATTGCTGCTGATCGAACTCCGCCTGGTCTTCCCAGAAGAACTCGCGCCGGTCGACGATCTTGCCGTTGCGCAGATGGAAAAGATTCAGGGCCACCAGGGGTGGCTCGGCGTAGCAGGCGAAGATATCCACGTCATCGCCTTTGACGGCCGCCATCTTCTGGCGCTCGTCAAGCTCTTCGACCGTAGCTAAAAGATCCCGAAGCGAGGCGGCCTCCTCGAAACGCATCTCTTCGGCAGCGGATGTCATGCGAGCCCGGAGTTCGCCGGCCAGGTCGCCGTGCCGTCCTTCAAGAAACAGCCGCACGTCGCGGACCGCCTGTGTATAGGCTTCGTCGGTCGTGAGGCCGGCGACACACGGTCCCAGGCAGCGGTGAATGTGGTATTGCAGGCAGGGCTTTGGATGATATCGCGTCAGGTCCACCTTGCAGGACGGCACCAGAAAATGCCGATGGATGAAATGCACCAGGCGATGGGCCAGATTGGCAGGGAAATACGGGCCGTAGTAGATGGATCCATCTTTGCGCAGGCGCCGCGTCACATAGACTCGCGGATATTTCTCGGCAGTCAGCTTGATGTATGGATACGTTTTGTCGTCGCGCAGCAGGACGTTGAAGTGCGGCTTCCATTGTTTGATGAGATTGTTCTCGAGCGCCAGCGCCTCTTTCTCGTTGTCGACCAGGATGTAGTCGATGTCCCGCGCTTCGGCGAGCAGGGTTCCGGTTTTGACATCGGCCAGGCGGTCGTCAGAAAAATAGCTGCGAACGCGGACTCGCAGGCTCTTGGCCTTGCCGACGTAAATCACGCGGCCGCTCTCGTCTTTGTACAGGTACACACCGGGTCCCATAGGCAAAGACGCAGCTTTTTCGCGCAGGTCCATCGCGGAACTGGATCGGTATACTTAGATTATGTCACGGCGGGTATTCGTTCCGCTGCTTGCAGTGGTGCTCGGCATCTTCGCGCAGGCTCAGCAACAACAGGAATCGAGGCAGCCGCAGCTCAAAGAGCGCGGCCAGCACAAAGAGCCCGAAGCGCAGCCGTCCGGCGGCAAAGTAGAAGAGCAGGTTCCTCCCGAGGAAGATGAGGCCGTAGCAGTCAAAAAGGAATACGCATTCAATCCGCTACAGGCCCAAAAAGAGCTGCAAATCGGCAACTATTACTTCAAGAAGGGCAGCTACCGCGCCGCCGCGAATCGTTTTCAGGAGGCGACTCGGTGGGACAGCAGCCTGGCTGACGCATGGCTGCGGCTCGGAGAGGCCCGCGAAAAGCAGAAGGATCGCAAGGGGGCGCGGGAGGCCTATGCCAAGTATCTGGAAGTGGCGCCCGATAGCAAAAACGCCTCTGTCATTCGTAAAAAGATAGACCAGCTCGGCCGCTGAAGGCTGGCGCTGCACATAGGAGGGAGCGTGAAGTTCCATTCATTGGGAAGCTGCGCATTGGTGTTCTGTGGAGCGGCAATGGGGCAGGCGCTGCAGTGTGACCTGACCGAGTACAAAGCGCTCGACGGCCTTCGCGCCGAAATGCGCGACGGCGCACTCGAAGTCTCCTGGCAGGGTGAGCCGGGCGAGATGCTCCGCGCCAGCTTCGCCGTACAGAATGGACAGCCCGCGATCCGCGAGCTGGCCGTGCGGAAGAACGGCGGCGGTTGGACGACCCTTGGCCGCGACCTGGCGCCGGAATTCGAAGTGACCAGCGGCCGTCGCCGGCTCTCGGAACAGCAGATGGCGCCGCTGCGTAAACTCGGAGTACAGTTCACTCCCGAGGTCGTCAATCGCGAAAAGTGGTTCGCATTTTGGGACGCGCCTCTGATGGTCCCTGGTGCGCCCAATACGAACATGGATATGCCGCGCCGCCCTGAAGAGATTCACCGGGGCTGGGCGCAGTACCAGGTTTCGGGTTGCCAGGTGAAGACCGACGGCGCGCGGCTGGAGGTGACGTTTCCGGGGCTTACGGCAGGAGTCTTTACCGCCGGCCAACTGCGCTACACGATCTACCGCGGCACCAATTTGCTGCGGCAGGAGGCGATTGCCAAAACCGATCAGGACTCGGTCGCATATAAGTATGTGGCCGGGCTGAAGGGCTTTTCTATCGGCGGCGACACCCGCCTGATCTGGCGCGACAATGCGCGCGGACTTCAGCAGTACCGGTTCGGCGGCGGCGTGAACAAGGATCCGGTAGCGGTGAAGGCGCGCAACCGGCTTGCAATTGTCGAGACGGGCGCCGGTTCAATCGCGGTCTTCCCTCCCTCTCACAAGTTCTTTTTCGCGCGCGAGCTCGAGACGAATCTTGGATTCGTCTACTATCGCAAGGACAGCGAGAACTCGTTCGCGCTCGGCGTGCGTCAGGCTGATCGCGAGGAGCCTTATAAGCCATTCGGCGTTTCCGACCAGGCGTGGGAGAAACGTGTGCGCGAAGCCCGGCACGATACATTCAACTTCGCTCTATACAACGCGCCCCCAGGAACATGGCAGCACATGCCCGTCTACTTCTATCTCAGCGCTGAAAACGGAGAAGCTGCGCGGCAGCGGGTGATGGCGTTTACTCACGAGGACACATACAAGGAGATGCCCGGCTACCAGGTGTTGGTAAGCCATTTCCATATGCACTTCAACGAGGCGCTGAGCGACGCCGGAACAATGGATCTTCAACCAAGCTGGTTGCAGGTGTTCCGTGGCCTGGGCGTTAATATCGTGATCCTGGCGGATTTCCATGGTGACGGACACCCCGACGACCCCGGCCCGCTTCGATTCAAAGAACAGAAGGTTTATTTCGACGGATGCCGGCGCTTTTCCGATCGCGGCTTTCTGCTAGTTCCGGGCGAAGAGCCGAACGCCAACTTCGGCGGCCACTACATTACTTTTTTGCCGCGCCCGGTCTACTGGTCGCGCGTCAAGGACAAAGGCCAACAATTTCTGGAGAAAGACCCGCAGTATGGCAGTGTCTACCATGTCGGCTCGGCTGCCGAGGAGCTCGACATGATTAAGCGCGAGAACGGCCTGTTGTGGCAGGCGCATCCGCGGACCAAGGGTTCGACGGGATATCCCGATGCCGTCCGCGACCAGGCGCACTTTTTAAGCGACCGGTTTCTGGGAGGCTCTTACCAGTCGCTTCCCGTAGATCAGTCGGAAAAACGGCTCTGTGAGGGCCGCTGCCTGGCCTTGCTGGATGATATGAACAACTGGGGCGCAGGGCCGAAGTTCATGATCGCCGAAGGCGATACTTACATGAAGTATCCCGATGATGAAACGTATCCGCAGCTTATCGTCAATTACCTGAAGCTGGATCGCGTTCCGAAGTTCGACGAGGACTGGGGATCTGTTGTACGCGCGATGCGCGCCGGCAATTACTTTGTCACGAGCGGCGAAGTTCTGCTGCGCGATTGGTCCGTCGAAGGCTCGGGAGCGCGCAGAACGTACAGCGCCGAAGTAGAATGGACATTTCCGCTGGAATTTGTCGAGTTGGTATGGGGCGACGGCCATAAGACCGGCCGGCAGACTATCTCGGCCACAGAGTTCGGAGCTTTCGGTAATCACAACTTCCGGATTCCCTTCGATACCGCCGGAAAGAAGTGGGTCCGCTTCGCAGCCTGGGACTCAGCCGGCAACGGAGCTTTCACGCAGCCCGCTCATCTGAGCGAATAAGAAGCTGTTTCGTTCGGGACCGCCGTCGGTGCGCGGCGAACACCACAATCAGCCCTCCGCAGAGGGTCGCAATTGTGGCGGGCTCGGGAACCGCGTTTGCCAGAGCCGCACCGGCGAGCGCGTGCACGCGGGTCGTTGGATGAAAATCGTCCCAAAAGAAGTAGCTGTCCGGAGTGGCACAAACAGTGACACCGTCCGTGCACGCCGCGGTGGTATTTGTGAGTCCATACGCCGCCGGGTTAGATAGGATCTGGTGCATCAGTCCGGAAGTGTCGACGAAAGTGGCGCCGGTTGGCAGTTGAGATTGCAGGCTGCTGTTGTAAGCGGCGCTCAACAGCGATACCTGAGCCGCAACGGCCGGGCCGAACTTGGTGACGAACGGAATCACTCCAAGGTCGGGCATGCCTGCAACGAGGATATGCTGCGCTCCCTGAGCCTGGAGCATCGAAACCAAAGCTGTCTGATTTGCGACGGCAGCGGGAATGGATGCGGCATCGAAACTGCTCAGCCGGAAATCATTCGGCGGGCCGCCCATAATCACGTAAAGATCATCGGGACTGACTGTGAAACCGTTCGCCAGTGCGTTGGAGTATTCGGCCAGCACTCCCGGCAGGCCGTTCGATGTGGTTGGCGTTCCGCCGTCAATCAAATTTCCGGCACCCGATGTGGCGCCATATACGGCGAAATCCATGAGCGGCGCTCGCAAATGATCCGCAAGATACTCGACGGCAACGGGTCCGTTCGATCCGCGGCCCTGGTAATAGGGCGGGCTCGGCGGGTAATGAATGAGCGCATACAGATTGCCGTTATCCGCCAGGCTGTCGCCGAAGGCGACTACGCGTGCGATGGGACTGGCTGAAAGCAGTGCTTCCGCCAGAATTGTGATAGCGCCGTAGAGTACAACTCGCAGAATCATATTGTCGGGTGGAGATCCAGTCCGACAGTATAACGCTTCTACGGCGCTAAAAACTCAGGTATCGGACCGCCGCTGCCGCTCGTAGGGGCTCTTTAGAAACTTAGCCGCCTCTTCCTGCGCGTTCTGCGTGTTGTCCCTGGTGCGAACCGCGAGATTGTACTCATTCACCGCGCGATCGCGCTGCCCTGTTACGTCGAAGATCTTACCGAGATTGATGTGGGACCATACCTCGGTCCACTTCGGCTCCAGGTCTCCGTTCAGAGCTTCCCGGAACTCGTTCGCGGCAGACTGGAAGTTGTTCTGAAGGAAGAAAACCTCGGCAATCCGGTAATGCGCGATGGAGCTGTTGCGATTGGCCTCGAGCGCCTTCTGATACTGCTTGAGGGCTTCTCCGAAGTCCCCCAGCTCGGCGAACTGCTCGCCGCGCCGTACGGCAACCGCAAGCCGCACCTGATTGTTGTAGCGCAGCACGCGATTATTGGGATCAATCGTCACGTTCTTCGGTTTGCCGAAGGTGTCCACCGAAAATTCCGATGAGGTTCCGACGACTTCAATGCGCTTCTCCTCCGGATTGCCCTCGGTTTCAATCTTCAGCTCGACCGGCATGCGAAACGTATCGAGGTCTTGCGAGATCTTTCCCATCACTCGGAAGCCCTTCTGCGTGCGAAAGACCGTGTACTCAAGCTTGAATTCCGGAGCACCGCTCGACTCGATCCACTGTATGAAAAAGTAGCCGAGGTCCTGGCGGGAAGCGGTTTCGGCAGCCTTGCGAAAGTCTTCGGTCGCGGCCGACTTCCAGGCGTATTGCGCAACGTAAGCCTTCAAGGTCTGGAAGAACGCATCGTCGCCGATCACGTACCGGAGCATGTTCAGAACAGTGGCTCCCTTACTGCCGGTCAGGGCCCAAAGCTCCGGCGAATAATCTTCAAGGCGCGCCGCTTGAATAATCGGCACGTTATCCACGGTGAGCGCCTCGATCATATTGTCGCGGTACAAAGGATCGAGACTCGCGCGGCCATTCACGTGTTCGGCCCATAACAGTTCCGAGTAGCTCGCTAAACCATTGGTCAGCCAGAGATGGTTGCGGGTCGCGGGCGAGATCAGGGCGTGCCACCATTGCCGCGAGACCTGGTTGGCAAGCAGTTTGGAATTTACTTGATTGCCTATCCCGCGCGGATTCAAGAATAACAATCCCGGCGCGGCGTACCCGTTCGGCGCCCCGTCTTCGGTCTCGACCACCGTGAGATTCGCGTAGGGAGGCAGGCCGAACGTACCGGTAAAATACGTCACGATCTTTCCGATTTCCTGGCCGTAGGCGTTCGCCATGCTCGCCTCTTTGCCGCGGAAATACAGAGTAGTCGTTACACCCTCCGAGCTCACCTTCTGTCCCTGTTCGCGTACCACGGCAATGCTGCCGGGAAACGAGGGTCGCTCAAAGTGGAACGCGTAAGTGATCTTGTCGCCGGACGGCTGCGATGTATCGATGCCGCTACCCAGGACCTTGTAGCCATTGGGCACGGTCACTTTGATATCCGCCGAGTAACGGTCGGTGGTGTAGCCGGAGATCGGGAACCAGCGCGCCGGGTAGAGGAGGAATGCATAATCATCGTGAATGGCCGCAAACTTGATTCCATAGACCGGCGAATCTTCGTTGCCCGTCAGCCGTCCGTCGTAGAAGAAAGTGACCGTTGCGGCCTGTCCCTTCGGAATGGCGTCGGGGAAGCTGAGCCGTACGGTGAAATCCTGCTGCGAGCGCGAAGCGGGAATCTGCGCGCCCTTTTCATCCACGACTTTAGAGACATTGAGCGCGTTGTTCAGTTCAAACGAAGCCAGGTTCGCGCTCTCATCGAGTGGAGTGAAGCGAAGTGTTGTCTTGGCGGCAACCGACTGCGTCCGAGGCTGGATCTCAGCTTCGATCGAATAGTGATCGACCCGGATGCGCGCTCGCCGCTCCTGAGCCGGCGCGGCCGCGGCGGCCAGTATCAGGGCCAAGCTAATCGAGAGATTACGAAACATGGGCAACTTTTCCTTCCATGAGATCTTGAATGATCGCCGATGCGTGTTCGATCGCGTCCCCTGGGCCGGCAAGCTTTTGAGCTACTTCCGCGAGCCCGCGGCGCATTCGCTCCCGGGCGGCCGTATCGTCGAGCAGCACTCGCGCTTCGGCTGCGAGGCGTTCCCCGGTCATGGCACTCTGCATGAGCTCGGGCACGAGCGCGCGGCCTGCAATCAGGTTCACCATCGAATAGTGCGGCACTCGGACCAGGAACCGGCCGAGAAACCAACTCAGGCCTGTTACTTTGTAAAACGCTACCATTGGGGTCCCAAGCAGAGCTGCTTCCACAGTGACGGTGCCGCTAGCGGCCAGAGCTAAATCGGCGTGAGCGATAGCATCCCAATTTTCGCCCTCAATCACCCGAATTGGTGCATCGCCAATCAACTCCTCGAAGAAGCGAGCCCCAGTCGTCACCGACGCAGGTAGCACAAAATTCGCAGCCCGCTCGCCGTACAGCCGGTCTACCGCCGCCAACAGCGGAGGAAGATGTCGAGCGGCTTCTCCTTTCCGGCTTCCAGGCAGGATCGTAATTAATGGACGGCCCGCGGCCAATCTGTGTTTCCGAAAAAACTCGGACCGGGTGAGTTTGGGGCGCACCAGACCCGCTAATGGATGCCCGATGAACGTTGCAGCGACCCCACGGCTGGAGAAAAACGCCTCTTCAAAGGGAAAGATGCACAGGAGGCGCTCGAGATTCCGGCGCATTGTCCGGACTCGTCCATGGCGCCAGGCCCAGGCCTGCGGCGCCACCAGATAAACCACAGGAATGCCCATGGTCCCCAGTCTCCGGGCAAGCCGAAGGTGGAAATCCGGAGAATCGACGAGAATCGCAAGCTCCGGTTCCTCGATGCGCGCTGCCGCCACCAGCCTGCGGTACTCTCGATAGATCTGTGGAATGTGGCCAAGCACTTCGACTAGCCCTACTACAGCCAGCCGGCTCGCATCCACAATGGTGCGTACGCCAGCTTCGCGCATCCTTGGCCCCGTGCACCCGAAGAACTCCGTACTCGGCCATAACCGGCGTAGCGAGCCCACTAGAAGTGCTGCGTACAAGTCACCTGACGCTTCGCCCGCCGACACCAGAATCTTCCCGGGCATCTATCGCAAGTCTAACAAGAGTAAGCCTCCAGGCGGCGGGCCGCAAGTTTGCTCTTTGTTACAATCGGAAGCACAGCGATGTCCATCGATACAGCCCGTTCCAGGTTGACGGTCGAAGAACTCGCGCAACGATTCGGCGGCGAGATGATCCCGCTAAGCAACACCTTCTCCTACTTTTCTACGCTTCCAATGGCTGAGGAGGACCTCCGCCAGTACTTGCATGACCCTATCGCCGCTCTCCCCCCGTCTATCTGCACCACGTTGCCGAAAATCGGCATGTTGCTGGTGCCCTACCTGGAGAAGGGGAACGGAAAAGCGGGCGAGTTTGTAAATTTCGAGAAGCCGCCTGAAGTGCGCTACCTGCCGATCGCACGCGTGCCGGGCGAGGCCCTGGAAATTCTCGTTTTCTCAGTGAAAGACGAGGACCTGGCCGACTATCATTACACCTTCTACCATGCGATCGCTGAGCTGGTGAGCGAGCGTTGGAGCCCGGAGTCGCAGGAGCGTTTCTGCCAGCTTCTGCGGGAAGAACTTGGCTCAGAGGTTCACGGAGAAGTCGATGAGCGGAGCTGGCACCTCAAGCAAGCCTTGGTGCGGCGTCAGACGAATGTACGAAAAGAAACGAAACTGTTCCGCGACTATGCGCGCCAAGCCTTCCAGGACACCCTGACGCTGTATCTGCACGGTACCTGTTGCGATATCGATGTCGAGACCGGACCGCGGCAGATGCCCAGCCGCTATCTGCGGCGCCGGCTCGAGCTTTTGTTCCAACTGTTCCCGCCGCCTGAAGGATACGCCGTGTTTCCCGAGCAGCTTAAGAAGCGCTGATCAGCAGATATCTACGCGAAGTTCTTCATCCAGCCGCCGAAACACCTCGTCTTGCACAAGCTCAACGGGCAGGCTGCGGAACCGGTAGCTCTGTTTGGTTCGAATCAGATCGCCGGTAGCTGGATCCCAATACCACGCGTCCCGGCCGGCCGGGTCATAGACGAGAATATCCTGGATGCCCCACTCTGCGTATTTGCGGCATTTCTGGATGACTTGGGTGAACCGATCCTCCGGTGAAAGCTCTTCAATCGCGACGGCGACCGCGTGCGTCGGATAGGGATCCTCCTCAGGTCCGACGATGCCACAGACGTCGGGTATCGGTTCCCACGACTCGTCAATCGCCAGCGTTAACTCGGGCCGGGATTTGAAACCCAGATCTTTCAACATCACCGAGAGAACAAGCTGGAGCGCGGAATGAAGTCTTGTGGGCAATGATTTTTGAACCGGCTCGCCGTCCAGAAGCTCGTAATTGGGCTTGCATTGAGCATACGTGGCCCGAAAGCGATCTCGCGTCAGTCTTTCTGCGGTGACGCTCATAGGAGTCGTCTCCATTATGCCCGAGATTCTGAAAGCTTATCCGAAATTTCTGAGTAACTGGTTAGTACTTTGCAAGCTCCAGCACTACGGCCTGCACGCCTTTTTTGCGGTAAATGTCTGTCAGGCGCTGCTCTTCCGGAGAAGGAGCCAGAATGCGAAGCAACTGCGCTTCGGCGAGTAAATCCCAGTTGGGTATCCAGATTCCCCCATCGGCAAACTCCACCTGGCTCACGAAGCCGGTCATGCCGGCGATCTCGACAGGTTCCCCGCCGTTGCGGGAGAACTGGAGTGCGGTGTCTTGAAGAATATGACCCGTGCGGCCGGGCGCAAGCTGGAGCCGGGGCTCAGACGCGGGCAGCGACGCGGCCATGAACTCGCTGCCGCGCCGGTCCTTCACAATCCAGCCAATCTCGACATAACGCACCGGCTTAGCGGACCGATTGCGGACCTGGATCCGTGGCTCGCGAGCTTCGCTGCCTACGATGCGAGCTGATCCCTCGATTGGTTGCACCGGCGAATCGGGAAATTTCAGGAAAGCAAACTGGGCCTCCCGCTCCGGCCCGAGCGCGGCAGAAGTGACGCTGGGGCCACGAACGACCCGGACGTTCAGCCGCGGGCGTTCCTGTTCCTGCGCCATTCTCGCCAGAATTTCACGTTGAAGGCCGGCTGGGCCTGCCGCTGCCAAGACGGATTTGAAGTGCGCGCGATCCCGGCGTGCCTCGAGTTCCCAGGCCGTCAGCGTGCGGCGGGAATCCAGCCGGTTGGGCCCGTAGAATGACAGATCTTGAAATAGCACGCCATCCAGGTTTACCTGGACCAAAGGCCCGCCCATAATTTGAGCCGGACGCAGCAGACGCAAGTCGATGCGCACGGGGAAAACGGCGCCCGAGGCGACGTCCAGGCTGGGCACCGTGACCGAAGCCTTTCCGCCGGGTGTCACTTCCTGCGCCAATACCAGCAGCGTCACTCCGCGAATTCGGCTCGGGTGGGCATTGCGCAGCGAGAGCACCATTTGCAGGTCGATAACCATCGCGCTCCCGCGAGCTGTCGCGCGTGATTCACCGAGGTCGGCCTTGAGCAGCGAGACCGGAGAATCGTCGGGAAGATTGATCCGAACCGAGCTTTGCGGATCGAGCGGCATTTGCTGCGCCGGCAATATCGCGAGCGCCAGCAGCCACAGCCCCGCGGCTTTACTGAGCATACAAGCTGTTAATCGTCACGTAGCCGGTGTCGTCGTCTACGTAACGCCCCCTCAGAGCCCCTTGCGCCCCCACCGAGTAGGTCACCTGGCGCGCGCGGCCGTGCATCAAAGTTATCGAGTGGCCGCCTTCCTGCAATTCGATTCCGCGCGACGTGGCCTGGAGCACGGTGTCCGGGTTGACGTGCTCGGCGACGGGAGGCGGAGCGGGCCGCTCGATGATCAGACCCGCTAGCACCAGCGCGGCGGCCGCCGTATATGCGACGAGCGCTTTGGGACGCGTGGGCAGCCGCAAACGGAATCGCCCGATCGAGCCGGGCTCCCGAACGCATTCCCCAGCCGCAAGACCCAGGCGGATGTTGGCCTGCATCTCTGCCGCCATGCGGTTCCAAGCCATCCCGGGAAGCTCGTTGAGGCGGTCTATCTCAGCCCGTAGATCGTCAAAGGCCTCGACCTCGCTCCGGCATCGATCGCATTGGGCCAGGTGGATTCTGGTTTGCCAGCGCGCGAGCGGGCCGAGGTCCCGGCTTGCATATAGGGCCAGCTTCGCCTCGTTTGGATGTTTCATGGCCACCTTTTTCTTTTTTCCACGTACCGGCGGAATTTTATCCGTGCGTTGGCAATATGCGAGCGCACCGTTGCTTTTGAGCAATCCAGCCGCCGCGCCACCTCTTCGGCGGGCAGGCCCTCCACATCGCGCAGGATCAAGGCCGCCCGCTCCCGGGTCGTCAGCAGCCGCAGCCCATCGTTCAGGTAATCGCGCTGCTCAGACCGCAGCAGCATCTCCTCGGGGTTTTCCGTTAGACTCTCCGGCGCTTCATCGATCTCGCAGAACGACATCCGCCCGCTCCGGCGCAGAAAATCGATGGCGGTATTGGTTGCGATCCGCGAGAGCCAGTGGGCCGCTTTCTGCTCGTCCTTGAGTTGTTCCTGGTGCTGCAGGGCTTTGATGAACGCCTCCTGTGTCAGATCCTGCGCGTCCGCCACATTGCCGACAATGCGGTAGATCTGCACAAAAATCCGGCGCAGGTGGTCCGAAACGAACCGGTTTTGCCGTTCCAGAAGCTCCAGGCTGGGCTCGACGGCTTCGCTCATGCCAAGGCAGAGTGTGGTTTCCACGGCCTAACAAAAGTTAGACGAAGAAACCTTGAAAACGTGGAGTAGGATGCGCTCCGAGGCGACATGCCGTAGCCCGGAGATACGGGCTACGGTAATTGTAGCGCTTTCCACGGAACAAACCCCTTCGATTCATGCCGCCGTGGCCGGCCGGCAGACCGGCCGAGCCCGAGGCCGTTATTCGTATCTCAGGGCTATGACCGGATCGACCCGAGCGGGACGCCGGGTTGGGAGCCAGGCTAAAATGACCGACATCACCGTCCGCCGGTAGAATCGGCCTTCCGATGATTAAGCCGGCAACGCAGTTAGAAGAGCTAAGCTTGAGATATGAGAGCCGTAGCGGTGGCCGGAATCGGCAAAACACCTTTCGGAAGCTTCGCCGGCTGCGATCTGCGGTCGCTGGCGGTAGAGGCGGGGCAGAAATGCCTTGCCAACGCGCACACGCAACCGTCGCGCGTGAACGCCTGCTTTGTCGGCAACTTCGCCGGACCGGCCTTCGTAGGGCAGAACCATCTGGCGCCCTATATCTCCACCGCGATCGGCATCCAGGGTGTGCCGTCGACCCGCATCGAGGCCGCGTGCGCTTCGAGCGGCTCGGCGCTCTACCACGCCTGGGCCGGAGTCGCCAGCGGCCTCTACGAGACGGCGCTGGTAATTGGCGTGGAGAAAATGACTTCGCAGCCCACGCCGAAAGTGACCGAGATCCTCGCCTCGGCAGGCGATTGCTCGGGCGAGATCAAAGCCGGATCGACCTTCGCCTCCTTATTCGCGATGATCGCCCGAAGACACATGCACCAGTTCGGGACGAAGCGCGAGCACCTGGCGGCTGTCGCCGTAAAGAACCACGCCAACGGCGCGCTCAATCCGGACGCGCATATGCGCAAGGTAATCACGCTCGAACAGGCGCTTGCGGGCAAGCCGGTCGCCGACCCGCTCACACTGTACGATTGCTCGCTCATTAGCGACGGCGCGGCCGCCGTGCTGCTTGCGCCGGCGGAGCAGGCCCGGGAGTTCACGGACAAGCCCATCCGGATCCTTGGGATCGCGCAGGCCTCCGACTACGTGGCTCTCGATCAGAAGGAAGATATCACCACGTTTCCGGCCGTGCGACGCGCGGCGGAGGCGGCTTACGATATGGCGGGCGTAGGTCCCCGCGACATCCAGCTTGCCGAGATCCACGACTGTTTCACGATCGCCGAGATCATCGCGCTCGAAGACTTGGGTTTCGCGCCTCGCGGCGAGGGTGGGCCGTACAGCGCGGAAGGCCATACTGCGCGTACCGGCGAACGACCCGTGAACACCAGCGGCGGGCTGAAATCGAAAGGGCATCCGGTCGGCGCGACCGGCGTGGCACAGATTTGCGACCTGGTGCTGCAAATGCGATGTGAGGCCGGTGAACGCCAGGTTCCGCGAACCTCGCTGGGACTCGCACAGAATCTCGGGGGCTCAGGCGCCACCTGTGTCGTGACAATCCTCGCAAACGCATGAACCCGACTCTAGGCACGGTTTACACCGAAACCGTCATCTATTCGGCTCCCGAAGCTTTCCTCGACGACGTCCCCTATCAGACGGCAATCGTCACGCTGGATCATGGAGGGCGCGTTACTGGCCGGATCCTGGGAGACCGGGTCGCTATCGACGACCGGGTCCAACAAGTGGAGGTGCGGGACGGAGTACCCTATTTCAGGAAGCTCTCATGAAACTCGCGCAACGCATGGAGCGGATCTTGGTCGAATCCGCATTCGAGGTGCTGGTGCGTGCCCGGGCACTGGAGGCCCAAGGCCGCAGCGTCATCCATCTGGAGATTGGAGAGCCGGACTTTCCTACACCGCCGCACATCGTCGAAGCCGCCAAGCGCGCGCTCGATGACGGCTGGACGCACTACGGCCCGACCCAGGGTTACCCCGAACTGCGCGAGGCGGTGGCCGAATACGTGGCGCGAACGCGCGGAATTCCCGCTCGCCCGCAACAAGTTTCTATTGTTCCGGGAGGCAAGCCGATCATCTTTTTCCCCATGCTCGCGCTGCTCGAACCCGGTGACGAGGTGATCTATCCCAATCCCGGATTTCCGATTTATGAATCGATGATCCGGTTCACGGGCGCTACACCTGTTCCGATTCCGCTGGTTGAGAGCCGCGGCTTTTCGCTCGATGTGGACCTGCTTGCGCAGAAGCTGACAGACCGGACGAAGATGGTGGTATTGAACTCTCCCCAGAACCCGACGGGCGGAGTGGTACCGGCAGACGATCTGAAAGCCATCGCCGAGCTGGTGCGAGAGCGCGATCTTTTGGTCCTGTCCGACGAGATCTATTCGCGCATTTACTACGAAGACCCGCCGGTCTCCATCGCAACCCTCCCCGGGATGCTCGAAAAGACGATCATTCTCGATGGCTTTTCGAAGGCCTATGCGATGACGGGCTGGCGCATGGGCTTTGGCGTGATGCCGGAATGGCTGGTGGAAGCAGTCAATAAGCTGATGGTCAATTCCAACTCGTGCACTGCGAGCTTTACGCAGCGCGCGGGGATTGCCGCTTTGAAGGGGCCTCAGGATGCAGTCGAGGCCATGGTGGCAGAGTTTCGCCGGCGCCGCGATGCCTTTTGCGCCGGGCTGAACGGCATTCCAGGGTTCCGCTGCACCGTGCCGGGCGGCGCCTTCTACGCCTTCGCCAACGTGAAGGCTACCGGAATCCCGTCTCGCGAGCTTGCAGATCTCCTTCTTAATGAGACGGGAGTTGCCTGCCTGAACGGGGCGGCGTTCGGCGAATACGGGGAAGGGTATATTCGCTTCAGCTACGCGAATTCTTTCGAACGGCTTATGGAAGCAGTGGAGCGGATCCGCCGGGTTGCCCTACATTGGGAGCCGGCCGCAGCGTTACGATCGTAGCGCCCCAGCCGCCGGCCTCGGCAGGCGCATCCCGAAAATCAGCTACAAACGGCGTTTGGGCGAGCACGCTCCGCACGATCTCGCGCTGCACGCCGATCCCGCGTCCGTGAATGATGCGCAGGGCTGTCATGCCCAAGCGATGGGTCTCCTCGAGATAAGCTTCGATGACGCTTTTTACGTCCCGTGGCGGAACGGAGTGGAGATCCAGAACATCCTCGATCGGAATTCGGATGGGCTCGCTCTCGGACATTTGAAGTTTGCCGAAAAATCAAAAGCCCGACCCGGCAACCGCCGAATCGGGCCACTTCAGACTGCGACGTCGCGCACTCGAAGGTCAAGCGACCTGTTGAGCTTTATACTGGCTCAAGATCGCTTCCATCTGGTCTTTCAGACGAAGTTTCAGTTTTTTTAAACGGGTCTCCTCGATTTGTTCCTGCTCTGTCAAATGAGGAAGAGCCTCCAATTCATCGAGCTTCTTCGCGTACTCGGAATGCTCACGGGATAATCGCCGAAACTCCTCGTTCGTCTCGATCAGGTGCGCTTTCAATTGTTCCAGTGCGTTCCGTTCCATGTAGGGCAGTTCCTCCAAGTGAGGTTGCCACGCCGAGTCAACGGCTTTGGGATGCGGCTCGGTGGGTAATCTTCACTTCATCATCGCTGTCCGGCCGCGGATTATTGTCCATGAATCCGCGCCTATTTGTGACAGTAGCATGAATGAATCTTCATGACAACCGCGCTTTCCGAGGGTGAGACATAGTACCCGGTTCTTCTTCCAACCTCCTGAAAACCAAGTACATCGTAGAATTTCCGGGCCGCCTGGTTGGACTCGCGAACCTCCAGGAACAGAGCACCTGGACGGAGTGCATGCAAGCTCTCGATCAGGCGCCGCCCAATGCCGCGCCGGCGCCATTCGGGAGCTACCGCCAGATTCAAAAGCTCGCTTTCGCCCATGCCGATTTCGCGTGCGACCGCAAAGCCGACGATCGAATCTTGCGGGACTGCGACGAGAACGTCGTACGATAGGAAGTCGCGCACCTTGGACCACTGGGCTGCTTCCGGGCAGAGCGCCTGAATTTCCGCGAGGCGTCCAAGGTCGCTCTCGGATGCTCTCCGGATCAACACCGGTTCATCTTTCGAAGCGCACCTCATCCGATGCGGGATTCCAGGCCAGCCGCTCTGGGACGGACTCGGCGCGATCGAGCAGGGCCCGGTATTCGACAGAAACGCGGGTGCGCGCGGGAATCCAGCGGAACGCAGGCACCCCGAACAGAGTTCCGCGATCCACCATGCGCCGGCGCGTTTCAGGCATGGGCGAAGCGCCGAATTCCATGCCGCGCGTAAGGGTCTCGCCGTTCCAAGGCGGCTGCTTGCGGCTATAATTCTCTTCCCAGATGCCTAGCCAGGGAAAGTCATTGCGCATCCAGGCGTAACCGAACGCAAGGCGGGGTTCGGGCGACCATGCCACGAAATACGCCGTTTCGCGGCTCGGATCCATCAGGTGCGTGGTGAAGCCGGAGGATTGCGGCGAACTGGAATAGACGCGCAGATCCGCCGCGCCGCCGCCGGTTCGCGGCACATTTGGCCACTCGAACTCAGCGCCGGGTTGCATGTAGCCATTTGGATCGGGCGAATCGCTCTCGAAAACTTTCGAGCGAGTAGCGGAGGCTCGAAATTCTGTCCGGCCTTTGGCGAGGAACGGCGGCCCCAGTGTTACATGCTGGGTCCAGGCGATCGGGCGATCGGTCGCCGTGAGGTTCTCGACCGTCTCGGAAAATTCAATCACTCTACCGGCGGGCCGTAAGCGGATGCGCCGAGCGAAACGCAGTTGCGCATTCGGCAGAAGGGCTCGCATCGTAAGCTCGGAGTCGCCGGACACGACATCGTAGGGCACTACCGAGGCCTCCCCATGCACCGTGAGGCCCGCGGCTGCTTCTTCCTCCGATGGCGGTCCGAAGATATCGAGGCACAGGTTGTGGCCCATGATGCCCGCGAGCAGCCTGCTTTCCGAGTCATCGCCATACTCCGGATTTTTCTGCCGGTCGTACAGCGATGGTTCAATCGACGGCCAGGGTGGAATCCAGAGCGGATTCACATCCAGCTCTTTGTCCTGAATCTCGGCGACGTGACCGCCTTCTTTAAGGACGGTGACGCGCAGGTGTTGATTGGCGATCGAAACGGACCTGCGGCCCTGAAATGTGGTCTCGGGCACGCGCGCTCAGGAGACCTTGGCCGCGCCGCGGCCCATCTTTTCAATTTCGTTGAAGTGCACCCGGCGCTGCTCATCCATGGCCAGGTTAGAGAGAATGACGGCGGTGGAATCGTGCAATCCTACTTCGAGATCGGCCTTCGGTTTCTTTCCGGCCGGGTTCTTGCAGCACTCAAAGAAGTCTTCCAGTTCCACGTCGACCGGGTTGCGATCCTCTTCCGGCACCATGATGCCTTTGGTGTAGAGCCACCGGCGCGCAAATTTCGCTTCCCTCGCCAGGAATGAATCCTCGGCGGAAAGCGCATCCTTAGGAAGGAGCAGTGGGAGCCCTTTGCTGGCCGCCGCTGTGGTCATGGTTGCGCCTGCCTTCACATCTTCCTTCTTCTTGCCGGCTTCGGTCACAACCGGCGCGCTGACAGGCTTCGGCTCGCGATACCACATGCCGATCGAGGGATGATTATCATCGCCAACCGTAATTTCGATCGTGCCGGAAGTGCCCATGATGACTTCGCCAAACTCCTGCCGCGTGGCCTGAAGCAGATCCAGGTGCGAATTGCTGCTGATTGCCGTATAGATCAGCTTCTGGCCTTGCGGATACTTGAAGATCAGTTGGATGTTGTCGTAGATGTCCCGGCCGTCGTGGATGTAATCGAGGCCACCCACGCCCATGACATATTCCGGCGCAGAGCCAAACATCCAGTCGGCCACATCGATCTGGTGCGAAGCCAGCTCTGCCGTAAGGCCGCCCGAAGTCGCCCGATATTTGCGCCAGTTATACCACTTGTCGGTGAGACCTGCGGGCACGGGCCGGTTCCACGGATCGCGCGCGACGGTGTTGCGGTGCCACTGCGCACGAATGTGCGTGACCTGGCCGAGCTCGCCCTTGTCAATCATCTGCTTGGCAATCTGGTAAAACTGGCTATACCGGCGTTGCAAGCCGGTTTGCAGCACCTGGTTGGGCCGCGAATTCTTTAGCGCGCGCAGCTCATGGATCTCTTCCGGTTTGAAGACCAGACTCTTCTCGCAGAATACGTGCTTGCCGGCCAGCAGCACATCTTTAGTGACCGGAAAGTGCAGGTAAAGCGGAGTGGCCACCACTACCGCATCCACATCTTTTCTCGCAAGCAGCTCGCGGTAATCTTTGTATGTCCCCGGATTGTTCCCAATCGTTCCGGCGGCCTTCTTCAGGTTTGGCTCAAAGACATCGCACAGAGCGACGCATCGGCCGTTGTCCAATCCGCGGAGATGTTTCAGAAGGTAGTCTCCGCGGCTGCCCGTGCCGATCATGCCGAATTGAACCTGCTCGTTGGCAGCCTTTACTTTCTGAATGAAGGGAGCGCCTTCAACGTGGGGAATCGCCGCCGCGGCTGCGGTCACCGCGCCGGCTGTCTTCACGAAATCACGGCGGGACACATCCTGGACTTCTGCCATGAGGCCTCTTTTTGGAAGATTTTCGACTCGATTGTAGCATGCCGGGCAGATCGTCTTCGATCGTTTCGCTTGCGACCGAAAAGCGTTAGAATCGGGCATCATGCGCTTGGTCCTGGCGCTCGGTATCTTTCTGGTCTGGGCGGGCAGCGGACAAGTGCAGCCGGCCGCGCCGTCGCAGCCTACGCCTCCCGCCCCACGACCCGAAAACACACCGCAAGAGGGGAAGGCTGCGCCGGAAAAATCCGCGCCGGAGAAGCCCGCGCTTGTGAACGCAGGGCGGCCGATGAAGCTCGAAGCGTCCTGCACGCTCGAGGACATCCAATCGGCCGGGCTGGATTGCACCGACGAAGCATCCTGCCGGCTCTTTCTAGAGCTTTCGGCGATGGAAACGGTGGGCAACAAAATTTTCCTGATCGGTAATATCCACACGCCGTCTACTACGCTCTATTCCGTGTTCCTGGCGAGCGAAGACTCGGGCAAGACCTGGCGCGAGGCTTACGAACGGCTGCGCGGCACGGGTCTCGACCACATTCAGTTCATCGATTTCGAGAACGGCTGGATCAGCGGGCAGGAGCTGTATCCGTTACCTCGCGATCCCTTCCTGCTGATCACCAACGACGGAGGAAAGACGTGGAGACAGAGACCGCTGTTCAGCGAACCTCGGATGGGATCGATTCAGCAGTTCTGGTTCAGCTCGCGTCAGAACGGGACGTTGGTGGTGGACCGCGGCGCATCCGGAGATGCGGGGCGTTATGAACTGTACGAATCGCCCAATGGCGGCGAGACGTGGATGGTGCGCGAGGTGAGTGACCGGCCGGTGCGCATCCGGCGTGGGCCGGAAACGGAAAGGGGCTGGCGCATCCGGCCGGAAGCTTCGTCCCACTCTTTCCGGATTGAGCGGCAGCAGGGCGAAAGATGGGTGCAAGCGGCGGCTTTTCTCGTACCGATCGGTATCTGCAAACCACCCGACGCAGTGTCACCGGCGCCCCCGCCGGAGTCGGAGCCATCCGCAGCGCCGGAGCCGCCTCCACAACCCGCTCCCCGAAAACCGCCCAGTCTCCGCCGCCCGAAGCAATAGCGGCAGAGCCGCGGTTTTAGCGAAGACGTTGTAAAATCCCCGGATATGCCCGAAACCGAACGCAAGATGGGATTCAGCACGCGGTCTCTGCATGCCGGACAGCATCCGGATTCCGAGACCGGCGCTCGTGCGGTACCGATTTATCAGACGACTTCGTATGTGTTCAACAACAGCGCTCATGCCGCGTCACTGTTTGCTCTCGAGCAATTCGGAAACATCTACACCCGCATCATGAACCCAACCACGGCGGTTTTCGAAGAGCGGTTGGCTTCGCTCGAAGGCGGCGTCGGCGCGCTCGCGACCGCTAGCGGCCAAGCAGCCCAGTTTCTTGCGCTCAACAGCCTGTTGCAGCCAGGCGACGAAATGGTTTCGGCAAGCACGCTGTACGGCGGCACGTATACGCAATTTGATGTGAGCTTCCGGCGCCTCGGTATCAATACGATATTTGTGGAGCCGGACGATCCTGAGAATTTCCGCAAGGCCATTACGCCGCGCACCCGCGTGATCTACGGCGAAACCATAGCCAACCCGCGGATGAATATTCTCGATATTGAAAAAGTAGCGGCGATTGCGCACGAAGCCAATCTGCCGTTGGTGGTGGACAACACGATGGCCTCGCCGTACCTGTGCCGGCCGATCGAGTATGGCGCCGACGTGGTGGTGCATTCCGCCACCAAGTTCCTGGGCGGGCATGGTACCTCGATCGGCGGCATCATCGTAGACAGCGGCCGCTTCGATTGGACCAAGGGCCCATTCCCGCAGCTCAATGAGCCGAGTCCGGGATACCATGGTCTGCGATTCACGGAAACTTTCGGCCCGCTGGCATTTATTATTAAGACCCGGGTGGAAGGTCTGCGCGATTTTGGCCCTGCGCTCGGGCCGTTCAACTCGTTTCTGTTTCTGCAAGGCATCGAAACGCTAAAATTCCGGATGCAGGCTCACAGCAACAACGCGCTGGAGGTCGCGCGCTTCCTGGAGAAGCATCCGCTGGTGACATGGGTCAAGTACCCGGGTCTGGAGTCCAGTCCCTATCACACACTGGCGCAGAAGTATCTGCCTCTCGGCGCCGGATCCATTCTTACCTTCGGCATCAAAGGCGGCCTTGAAGCCGGACGGCGGTTCATCGATTCGGTCAAGCTGTTCTCGCATCTGGCCAACCTGGGCGACGCCAAAAGCCTGGTCATTCACCCTGCTTCGACTACGCACCAGCAGCTTTCAGATGAACAGCAGCTCTCGGCCGGCATCACAAAGGATTTGGTCCGGCTGTCAGTTGGCATCGAAGACGTGGAAGATATCATTTGGGATCTGGACCAGGCGCTGCATGCCGCGCAGCACGAGGTGAAAGCAGCGCCCGTTGCGGGGTGATTCCATCTAAGGGCGATTCCCAGGTTCTCTAACGTATAATGGAAACGTACCTGGAGAGGATTTGTGTCTTTTCGCGGCTTTTTCAAACTCTTCACTCATATACAAATGATGCCCGTGCTGGAAAGCGGGGAAGAAACCCTGGTCGGGGGGCAGGCTGTTATCGAGGGCGTGATGATGCGGGCCCCGCACAGTTATTGCGTGGCCGTGCGCAAGCCAACCGGAGAAATTGTCGCCGAGCAGCAGCCGTTGTTCCGCATGTCTGAACGGTACCCGATATTTAAGCTTCCGGTATTGCGCGGCATCGGTACGTTGTACCAGGCGATGAAGCTGGGGCTTAAGGCGCTGCGGTTCTCGGCGACAGCAGCTCTGGAGACGGAGCAGAAAGGTGGAAAGGCTGCGGAAATTTCCAACTGGGCGCTCACTCTGAATCTGGTGTTCTCGGTCGGGTTTTTCATTTTCCTTTACAAATTCATTCCGCTTTACCTGGTGACCTCGCTCGAAAAGTGGTTCCCGGCGCTTTCGGGACGGATTGCTTTTAATGCTGCTGACGGTCTGATCCGGCTTGCCATCTTCCTGGTGTTCCTGTTCGTGGTTTCGCGCATGAAAGACATTCGCCGCGTATTCGAGTATCACGGCGCAGAGCATAAGGTGGTTTTCAACTTCGAATCGGGACAGCCGGTCACGGTTCAGAATGCCCAAAGCTTCACGACGTTTCATCCGCGCTGCGGTACGAGCTTCTTGCTGGTAGTCATGATCGTATCCATGGTGGTCTATGCACTGGTTCCATTTGACGGATTCGGCATGAAGCTGCTCTCGCGCGTGGTATTGCTGCCGGTCATAGCGGGCCTGAGCTACGAGTTGATACGATTCGCCGCCAAGCGGCGGGGGTCTACGCTGGCAACGATGACGGCGCCGGGACTCTGGCTGCAGAGAATCACCACCAAACCGCCCTCCGATGAGCAGGCTGCTGTGGCTATCCAGGCGCTTGACGGCGCGATGTCCCTCGAACAGGAGCAGGGCGGGCAATTGGTTATTGCCTGAGCCGGACCATGCAGTTTCTCCCAAGGCTGGATCAAATCGAAGAACGCTTCGAGGACCTTACTCGACAACTCGCCGATCCGGCCCTGATCAATGACGGTGAGCAATATCGGAAATCCGCCAAGGCTCACAGCGAGCTTTCGGAAATCGTCGGCAAATATCGCGAATGGAAGAAGGTGTCGAGCCAGCTCGAGCAGGCGCGGCAGATGCTGGAGGAGCACGACGCGGAGCTCAGGCAGATGGCGAGCGACGAAATCGCCCGGCTCGAGCCCGAGCTCAGTGAGATTGAGGAGCAACTCCGGATCTTGCTGCTGCCCAAAGACCCCAACGATGAAAAGAACGTTGTTCTCGAGATCCGCGCCGGAACCGGCGGCGATGAGGCAACGCTGTTCGCCGCGGAAGTATTCCGGATGTACTCGCGCTATGCCGAGTCACAGCGTTGGAAAATCGAGATCACGTCGTCGAGCGAGTCCTCCGTCGGCGGTCTGAAAGAGATCATCGCCTTGGTAAGCGGCGAGCGTGTTTACAGCAAGCTGAAGTATGAGAGCGGCGTGCATCGCGTGCAGCGTGTGCCCGTGACCGAGCAGCAAGGCCGCGTACACACATCCGCGATCACCGTGGCGGTGCTGCCGGAGGCGGATGAAGTCGAGATCAAGATCGATCCCAAAGATATCCGGATCGACACCTTCTGCTCTTCCGGGCCTGGCGGGCAGTCCGTCAATACGACATATTCCGCAGTGCGAATTACTCACCTGCCGACTGGACTGGTGGTTTCCTGCCAGGACGAAAAGTCGCAAATCAAAAACCGAGCGAAAGCCGAGCGGGTCCTGCGCTCCCGGCTCTACGAGTTGGAGCTGGAAAAGCAGCAGGCACAACTTGGCGCTGAGCGGCGCACGATGGTGGGCACCGGCGACCGCAGCGAAAAAATCCGCACCTACAACTTCCCTCAGAACCGCGTGACCGATCACCGCATCGGACTCACGCTGCATCAACTCGATATGGTGATGGATGGCCGCCTCGATCCCATTATCGATGCGCTCACTACTTACTATCAGACAGAGAAACTCAAGCAGCAGGCCGAAGAAGGCGTTACTGTTTAAGACGGGATGACCGTCGCGACCGCCTTATTACAGGGCACGGATCTGCTCCGGAACGCGGCGGTTCCGGCGCCGCGGCTCACGGCGGAAGTGCTGCTGGGGCATGCCATCCATCGCCGGCGCGAATTTCTCTACGCGCACCCGGAACAGGAACTGAGCGAACTCGAGTGGCTGCATTACGGACGCTACCTGCACGAGCGCATGAACGGCAGGCCGACGCAGTACATCACCAAACGGCAGGAATTCTACGGGCGGGAGTTCCGGGTCACGCCAGACGTGCTGATTCCGCGGCCGGAAACGGAACACGTGGTTGAAGCATCGCTCGCAGTTGCCGGAAACGCTTCGCGCATACTGGATGTTGGATGCGGCTCGGGAATTCTGGCGATCACGCTGTGTTTAGAGACCGAAGCCACTACGTTCGCTTCCGATCTTTCCCTGTCGGCGCTGGCGGTTGCTCGCGAGAATGCGCGCCTCTTGCGGGCGGGCGTCCATTTCCTGGCCGGCGATCTGACATCAGGGGTGGCGAGCGCGTCGATGGACCTCATCGTGTCCAATCCTCCTTATGTGCCGGCTGGAGATGCCACAGGACTGCAACGGGAGGTACGCGAGTACGAGCCGCACCTGGCGCTGTTTGCGGGGCCGACCGGACTCGAGATCTATGAGCGCCTGGTGAACGACGCATTACGAGTGCTGCGGCGGGGCGGGTGGCTGGTGATGGAGCTTGGGTTCGGCAGCGTGAGCCGGGTTCGGGAAATGTTCGACAGCCGCTGGGAAGAGCCGCGCATCACGCCCGACCTGGCGGGCATTCCCCGCGTGATCGCATCCCGCCTGCACCGCTAGCCGGAGCCTGCTAGCATGATCTTGCAGTGAAGACCATCTTTCACGTCGACATGGATGCATTTTTTGTGTCAGTGGAAGAGCTTTTCGATCCCTCACTCAAAGGCAAAGCGGTTGTGGTGGGCGGCCGGGCAAATGAGCGCGGCGTGGTCTCGGCGGCCTCATATGAAGCCCGCAAATTTGGTGTCCACTCGGCCATGCCGCTCCGCACAGCTTATAAACTGTGCCCGCACGCCATCTTCGTCGATGGCCATCCGTCGCGGTATCGCGAGTACTCGGAGAAAGCGTTTGAGGTGCTGAATGATTTTTCTCCGCTCGTAGAGATGGCTTCGATTGATGAAGCTTATCTGGACATGACGGGCACCGAGCGCCTGCATGGAAAACCGTTCGCTGCCGCTCACGCGCTACATGAGGCGATGCGGACGCGCACCCGTCTGAACTGCTCGATCGGGATTGCCACATCGCGCCTGGTGGCGAAGGTCGCCTCCGATCAAGCGAAGCCCAACGGCATTCTGCACGTCCTTCCGGGCCGGGAATCGGCCTTCCTCGCCCCGCTGGATGTTCGTAAGATTCCGGGCGTCGGTAAGGTTACGGAAAAGAATCTGCACACGCTGGGAGTCCGAAAAGTCGGCGATCTGGCCAATCTGGACGACCACTTTCTCGAAAGCCGATTTGGAAAGCTCGGCCTGGCGCTAGCGGGGAAGGCGAAAGGGCTGGACGCCGGCGGCTGGTTTGATACCGAGATCGGTGAAGATACCGATCCCAAATCGATCAGCCACGAGCATACATTCGGAATCGATACCGCCGATCTGAACGTGCTTACAGCTACACTCGCGAAATTGTGCGAAATGGTGGGGCGGCGGTTGCGAGAGCACGGACTGCACGCAAGAACGCTCCAATTGAAGCTGCGTTATTCGGATTTCTCGACGATAACAAGGGCCCACTCCATCCGCCAGCCCACGCAGCTTGACACGGAGCTGTTTCAGCAAGCGCGGGCTCTGTTCCTCAAAAACTGGAGACCGGGCACGCTGGTCCGGCTGCTGGGTGTCCATGCATCTTCATTCGAGGGTGCCGGGACCCAGATGAGCTTGCTGGAGGAGGATCGGCAGCAGCGCTGGCAGCAGGCGCTCGAGGCAGCGGACCGCCTCCGCGACAAGTATGGAGACGCAGCGGTATCGCTCGCCACGGGCCTGAGGGGCGGCTTTCGCGAGCGCGTTCACGAGAATCCTGCCGGGCTTCCGGGGAAGCGCAAGCGGTAAATCAGTCAGCTAATCCGGTGTTGCTGGGCGAGTCGATCTGCGATCCAAATCGCCGGCCTCAGAACTCTACGCGAAATACCATGATTCCATGCCAGCGGCCGGTCCCGATATCCGAGAAGGAACCACGAGTTCCACTGAATGTGCCAAACGATGCCGGGCACGGAGCCGTCAGAGTTGCCGGACAAACGCTGGTGCGGTTACTGATGTTGAAAGTCGTGTCCGGCGGATTGAAGCTGTGGTACTTGTACGGGTTGTTTACGTCAAAACGCAAGCTGGCTTTGAACCGCTCATAGATGACCCATTCCTTGGCGAGCGATGCCTGCATCCACACGACGCCGGGGGCTTGGAGCGTATTGCGTCCCAGCGTACCGATCTGGAAGTTGGCTGGGTAGGCAAAACCCGTATAGTCGAAATAGCGATTCTGCGCGGAGAACGGGAAGCGGTTGGGACCGATGTCAACATGATCCAGCTTCACCTCGTCGTTAGGCTTCAACTGCGTAGGACGCGGCGACACGGCGGGAGTGCCTGCAGGCGTCGCCGGCGTGGGCAGATAGAGATTAGGCGAGCCCGCGTACGTGATGGTGACCGGAGGACCCGTCAGGAAGTGCTGCGAGCCCATCAGCTCCCAGCCGCCAAACAACGCATTCTTCCATCCGCCAACATTCATGAACCTCTTCCCTCTTCCGACTGGTAGCTCCCATGTTGCCGTGGTCACGAATCGATGGCTGATGTCATAACTGGCGCGTCCTTTCTCGAGCCTCCGGTTATACCAGGTAATGCCGGTCGCTCCACCATCCTCGTCCGATTCGTCCAGCGTTTTCGACCACGTCCAAAACGAATTGAGTGTTACGCCGCGCGCATATCGCTTCTCAAACCGAAGGGTCGCGCCGTGATACGTGTTGTGGCCATAATTTGAGTAGTGCTGGATGGAGCCGAACTGCGGAAACGGTTTATAGTTCTGGTAGGCAATCCGAATCTGGTTCAGTGTGTTGAAATCGTTCGCCACGTTTAGAGGAAGTACATTAATATCCCAGCTATTCAGCAAACCGACGCCGGCCGATCCCTGATACAGCAATTCTACAAGCCACGTATTCGAGAATTGATATTGGAACCCGCCCGACCAGTTCATCACGTATGGATTCCTCATGTTCGGGTCCCACCAGCTTGCATTGCGGGCGCCGTAATTAGTTCCGATAAACGGAACCGAGCCGTCGGGATTCGTTACGAAGCTGATCGGCGGCGGTCCCTGGGACAGGTAGAACACAGTCCGCGGGTCACCCGGCGGCGCCTGGATATTAGCTGTCGCCAGGTATTCTTCGAAGTTGTTGTTCAGTGTGCTCGTTAGCAGATCGGACGTGATAATTCCGAAGTTCCCTCGGAACACCCATTTCGGACGGAAGTTCCAGGCCAGACCGACGCGCGGCTGAAAGTTATTCAGATCCCTTTTTGCCAGCGAACCGGAGTTGTGGACGATTGCACCCATTTTGCCTGTGAGAGGATCCTTCGCAGTCGGGTCGAACTGCGAGATCAGCCCCGTGGTCTTGAACGGCGTCTCGTAGGACCACCGAAGACCAAGGTTCAGCGTAATATTGCGGAGGGGCTTCCAGTCGTTCTGTAAAAAGAGCGAATGCGCGAACCACCGTGGCGCCCACCATCCCTGCACGCGTGTGAACTGCGCGCTCACAACCGAGCCCAATAGAAAACTGGCGAATGCGTTTCCGGTATTGGGCGTGAACGGAAGCTCCGTGCCACCCATGAAGTAGCGTCCGGAAGGAAACGATTCAAGCAGCGAATCATAGGACGTGCGCACCAGTTCATAGCCGAACTTCAAAGTGTGCTTACCCACGATCTTAGTCACATTGTCCTGGAAACTATAGTCCTGCCCGATCCGCTCGCTCCGGCCGCCCGGACCGGCATTGTAGAACCGCGCTCCGCTGCTGTTGAGAAAATCCGGAAACGTTTCGGGACCGACGTTTGGAATGCCGAGTTGTTTAGCCCAGTCGCCATTCTGCGCGGGTGGCTGGTTGGTCTGGTGACGCCGGTTGTAGCCAAAGCGAAATTCGTTGATCAGAGTCGGACTGAATGTGTGGCTGTCCGCGACCACGATATTAGTCAGGTCCAGCGGGTAGAAATAAACCGGATCCAATAGCGACCATGCCAGTTCATACGACGAGAAGAAGCGCCCCGGAATACGTTCCCGTACGCGTGTGAAGCGGCCATAGAGCTTGTTCATCGAACTGAATTGATGATCCACCTTGGCGTCGAACCGGGTGATGTAATATCGGCCCTTGCTCGGCACCACGAGATTATTCGCCGGTCCTGCCGAGCCTAACGATCCGGGGTCGTTGGGCTGTTTCCACGGACTATGGGAAAGAAAGTTTTTTGCCACCGGGTCAAAGCGCGTCTGCGGGATGATATTGCCGGGGAACGGATCGCGCACCCATGTGCCGTTATCCAGTTGGCGTGTAGTCGCGGGATCATAGATGGGAAAACCCCGACCTCCAAAACTAAAATTACCGGCGTACATTTCCGGCGTTGGAACCGTGCCCGTATATGTCTCGGTTACCTTCTCGTGGTGACGCTGGAAGCCGCCGAAAAAAAAAGTCTTGTCTTTGCCGTTATAGATTTTCGGAAGCACAATCGGTCCGCCCAGTATGGCGCCCATCTCGTGATAGGTAAACGGGTTGCAAACCTGCAGCCCTTGGCAGCGCCGCAGTTGTTCAAAGTACTGCCTGTGAACCAGCCGCCCGTTGAGATATCGATCCTCCGCGCTGCCGTGTAACTGGTTCGTGCCGCTCCGATATACGCCGTTCAACTGGCCGCCCGACGAGTGCCCGAATTCGGCCGGCAGACCCGTGGTGTACATCTTAAATTCCTGGATCATATCGAGCGTCGCGGTCACGACCGTGTCGATCGAATTTGGATTGCCCAAGACCGATTCCTTGGCGTTTACGCCATCAATCGTAAAGCCGAGCGAGCGCTGGCGCTGGCCGATTGCGTGCTGCCCATTGATGACATTCATCCCGGGCATGTAAAGATAAATTCGATAGAATGCCTTTTGCAGCACGGGGATCTTCTCAATCGTGTTGCCTTCCAGCACTTGCCCGCTTGTCGAAGTTTCTGTCTCCAGCAGCGGTGCGGTGCCAGTCACCTGCACGCTTTCATTGACGCTTCCGACTTCGAGTGCGGTATCGAACCGGGGTGACTCCGCTGTGCGCAATTGGATGCCATCGCGCACGTAGGTCTTAAAGCCCGCTGCTTCGATCTTCAATTGGTAGACCCCCGGATTCAGGTTCGGAATGTACCAGGTTCCTTCGGAGCTGGTGGTGCTGGTGAATACGAAATTCGTGCCCGTTTGGACCACAGTGATTTTAGCCCCCGGCAAAACGGAGCCGGTAGGGTCCGTTACGGCACCCAGCATCGTCGCGCTCCCCGTCGTTTGCGCCAATGCACTGACAGCCGTCAAAGCCACCGCAAATAGAGTGCGGCCGATCATTCGCGAAACCCCCCGGCGCCGGACTGTATCACCGATCCCGGACGTTTGTCAATTGGTGTCGTGTCGTTCTTCTGGCGACCTTCAGACCGCTTCCGCAACAACGGCCACTATCTTCCCGCGCCCCGTTCTTTCGACGGCTCCGGTATATGCGTCCGCAGCGCGGGAAAACGGCACCACGGTGTCGACGAACGCATGGAGGTCTCCCCCATCAAGCAGGCGTCCAATCTGCATCAGTTGCTGCCGGCCCGGTTCAACGATAAAGAACGCACCTTTGTCGCGCTCGTCTGTTGTCGTTTCGCTTTCCGCCGCGATCGTCACTAATCTTCCGTTTGGCTTCAGAACACCCCATGAGCGCCGCAATGTATCTCCCCCAACGGCATCGAAGACCACATCCATCTCCCGCACTTTTTGTTCGAAAGGCGTTGCCTTGTAGTCAATAACCTGATTCGCGCCAAGCTCTTTTGCGAAATCGAGATTCCGGGAGGACACCGTGGTCGTGACATAAGCATCGTTCAGGCGAGCTAGTTGGATGGCGAAAACACCCACGGCTCCCGCTCCGCCGTGTATCAATACCCGCTCGCCCTCCTGGAGTTTCGCGCGCTCGAACAACCCCTGCCAGGCGGTGAGCGCTCCAATGGGAACCGACGCGGCCTGAGCATGACTGAGATGCCGCGGTTTCGGTGCAATCCATTCAGGCTTCGTCACACAATACTCGGCCAGCGCCCCATCCACAAACCAATCATTCATCCCGAAGATCTCCTCCCCGATTGATAGGCCCGTAACGCTGTCGCCGATCTCTATAATTTCACCGGAAAATTCGTGTGCCGGGACAGCTCGAGTCCGTGGCTCCCCGCTCTTTGTGTGCCATGTCGGATACCACATGATCTCCGTTGGCGTGATGCCCGCCGCGCAAACTCGAATGACTACTTCACCGGCGTTCGCCTTCGGTTCCGGAATGTCATCGTGAACGAATACAGGTTTCCCCGCGGAGCCGGACAAGGTAGTTGCTTTCATATGCCATCTCGCAGCGCTGCATATTCTCGCATTGTTCCGGAGAGATTACACATTCGGCCTTGTCCCCGAACGGCTGGTAGCACACAAATTCACGGCTGACAGATCTGAAACGAAAAGCGGATACAACCGCGCACCAATGGCGTCCGCCCCCCCCGGGACTAAGCATGAAGGCATTTGAGGAGGCTCGGATTTCGCCGAATTTACGGCTCTTGAAGCAGGATGCAATCGGTGATGCGGGCAAGGTCGTATGGGTCTTAATGGCAACCCTGGCCATCGTGCTATTCATCGCCTGTGGGAACGTCGTCAACCTGCTGCTTGTCCGGGCCGATGGGCGGCAACAGGAACTCGAACCGCTGGAAGCCTTCAAGGTCGAGTAGCTCGGTTTTCCTCTTCGGTTTAACGATAAACCCATCGGCTTGACACGCCTCGTGGCGGCGTTGTACATACGAGTGTGGCGACGATGAAACGCCCGCTTGCCGCTGTGTTCGTGGCTGTTGTGGTTTCGTACGCAGCACAAGCGCCCGCGGTCACCCCACAAATCACTTCGATTTTTCCGCATGGTGGCCGCCGCGGCGCTGAGGTTGCGGTTGAGTTCCGCGGCACATATCTGGACGGCGCCTCAGAGTTGCGATTTGCCGATGGCCGGCTCACAGCTCGCATTGATTCAAGCTCGTTCCGGGAAATTCGGGCTCTCGTTCAGATCCCAGCCGATGCCGAGACCGGTTTGCATGAGTTTCGCCTCATCACCCGGCGCGGAATTTACGTTGGGCTTTTTCATGTAGGGCCGCTACCCGAATCTTTCGAGGCGGAGGGCAACAACCGACCAGCGCAGGCAGAGGCTCTCAAGTTCCCGGTGTTGATTAACGGACGCGCTGATGCAGCGGACGCCGACTACTTTCGGTTTCATGCCGAGCCAGGCGAGACAGTGGTGCTGGACGCGATGGCGGCGCGGTTCGGATCCGCGCTGGATCCCGTGCTGACGCTATTCGACGAGCATGGCGAGGAAATCGCGTATTCTGACGACGCCTACACTCTTAAGGATGCGCGCCTGGCTTATACCTTCAGCCGACCAGGCGATTACAGGGTGCTGGTAAGCGCCAGCTTTCTCCGCTCCGCGCGGGACGCGGAATATCGTTTGATCGCCACGAACGGGCCATATGCGGCCTCAATATTTCCGCTGGGCGGACAACGTGGTGCTACTGTCGAGGTGCTGGTGCGGGGGTGGAACCTGGACCGCGTGGATCGAGTCTGGATCGGCCGGATGGAAGCTTCGGGCGAAGTGCTCCGCAGGAGCGCTACCGAACTGCGCGTGCGGTTGGAGCTTCCCGCGCGGCTCGCCCCCGGGGCATATCAGCTCCATGTCGCGGCAGGCGGGCAGGAGTCTCCGGCCCCGGTCCGCTTCGAAGTCGGCGAATTGCCGGAAATCACCTTGTCTTCCGAAAATCCGGCGGGGCGCACAGCGGAGCTGGATGCCCCGCTGGTCGTGAATGGAGAACTGCTGGACCGAGACGGGAATCGTCTGCATCGCGTGCAGGAACTGGGCTTCCACGCGCAGGCCGGCGATCGTTATGAATTCCGTGTCGATTCCTGGAACCTCGGTGTGCGGTGCGATCCCGTCGTTACTCTGTTGGATGCAGATGGCCGCGTGCTCGCGCAGGAGGACGATCCGGCTCCCAATTCCTTCATCCACCACCCTGCAACGCACGATCCCGACCTCGTCTACGTATTTCCGCAGGCCGGCCGGTACAGAGTTCAAGTTCATGATGCGGCCTACGAGGCCGGCCCAGGCACAGCTTATCGCCTGACGATTCAGCCGGCGAAACCGGACTTCCGGCTGGAGGTGCGAGGAGCCGTTGCCACCGTTTCCCCAGGGCGCTCCGCGATATTGCATGCTGTTGTGAAGCGCACGGGCGGCGTGCACATCATCGAACGCTTCCGCAAGCCCGACAGCGAGATTGAAAACTACCGGCTAATCGAAAAGGACGGGTGGAGTACGCCGATTCGTGTATCGCTCGAAGGCTTGCCGGCTGGTGTAACGGCAGATGCCGTGGAAGCCGAGCCTCGTAATACCATCTTCAAAGGAAATGACGGCGAAGAATTGTTTGTGGACGGTACGCTCGTATCAATTCCTCTGCGAGCCTCTTCGGATGCCAAACCTGGCCTGTATGAAATTCGAGCGCGAGCCAGCGGAGCGTTCGGAGTCGAGAAGATCGAGCGTGCCGGCCGCATTCTTTACGAAGAATTACGGGCGCTGCGCGGCCAGCCAACTCAGGAGCAGAAACTTTTCCTGAACATCGTTGAAGTGCCTCCGCTTTTGCTGAATTCGCCTGGCGAAATGCAGATTTCGAAGGGGCGCACGGAGACTTTGAAAGTAGGTCTGTTTCGGCTTGATGGCAAATACTCGGTGGAGGTGCGTCCCAAGTTGGAGGTGGCCGGCTGGAATGTGGGAAGCTTGACGGCGGCGGCGGAGGCCGAAGAAATCGAGCTGCCTATAACGGCTCTGAACGACGCCTCCGGCAAACCGGCCGAGCTGATCTTAGAGGCTGTTTTCGAGCAGGACGGCCGTAAGATACGGGTGGAGTCCGCTCCGATCGAATTGAAGGTGAAACCATGATGTTGCTTGTTGCCTTCGCAGTGGCCACAGCCGCGGCCGCTGCCGAAGGCATGCCGAGTATCTATCCGGTCGAAGCCGTGCTCTACGGTCTGGGAGCGCAACAGCGGTTTGCGGTCAGCGTCGCCGGGTCAGATGGAGTCGTGCGGGATGTCACCGCCGCAGCCCGTTTGCAGGTCCGCGACCCCGGTGTGGCGGAGCTTGTAGCGCAATCGACGCTCCGGGCGCGAAGCGCGGGTGCGACGATCCTCGAAGCAACGTATAACGGCCGCACGATAACTGCTTCCATAAAAGTAGAAAATGCTGCTGACAAGTTCCAGGTCAGTTTCGTGAAAGATATCGTGCCGCTGTTTACCCGTGCGGGATGTGCCGGCGCGAATTGCCATGGTTCTATTCGCGGGAAGGGCGGTTTCAAGCTATCGCTGTTCGGTTATGAACCGGACCAGGATTACACCGCGATTTTGCAAGCAGACGGAGGCCGGCGCATCGACCTGAAGAATCCCGAACAAAGCCTGATCCTTCGCAAGCCGAGTTTTCAACTGCCGCATGGTGGCGGGTTGCGCTTCAAGAAAGACTCGCTGGAGTACACTGCCATCCGCGAGTGGATTGCAGGAGGCGCACGCTACGATAGCGCCAACTCTCCCCGAATCGTCTCGCTCGAGGTCTTCCCCCGCGAGCGCCGCCTGGTAGGACTCGGCTCCGAACAGCGCCTTATCGTGACGGCGCGGTTCACCGATGGATCGGCCGAAGATGTGACAGGCAAGGTGCAGTACAGCTCGAATGATGACGCCGTCGCGTCTGTAAGCCCCGCGGGAATCGTAAAGGCGGCATCGCCCGGAGAGACCGCAATTATGATTCGCACGCTGGGGCAGGCCATCGTATCCCGTATCGCAGTCGTCCGGGACCCGCCCATGCGCGACTATCCGAAAATTGAGGCAAACAATTTCATCGACAAGTTTGTCTTTGCAAAGCTCGAGCAAAACAACATTATTCCGTCCGATCTCTCGACAGATGCAGCGTTCCTCCGGCGTGTGTATTTGGATGTGCTCGGCGTAATTCCGGGCGTCGACGAGGCTTCGGAATTTCTGAACTCCGCGGACCCGGATAAGCGCCGCAAGTTGATCGATAAGTTGCTCGAACGCCCCGAGCGCGCCGAGTTTTGGGCCCAGTATTTTGCCGATTTGTTCCGGTTGGGCTTCAATGAGAGCCGCGACAAAGGCGCGAAGCTGTTTTACAACTGGCTGCGCGATGCGATCCGCCAGGACCGGCCATACGACGACGTGGTCCGCGACCTGCTCGTTAGCCAAGGCAACCTGTTTTATAATCCGACCGCAAACTTCTACTTCATCACGCGCAAGCTGGACCCCGGCGATGTGGCGACGCATGTAAGCCAAACGCTTCTGGGTGTGCGGATTGAGTGCGCTAAGTGTCACAACCATCCTTGGGAGAAGTGGACGCAGGACGACTTCTATGGCTTTGCGGCCTTCTTCGCACGACTGGGCACCAAGTTCGTTAACGCCGGCTCGGAAAGCAACGTATATCTGCGGGACACAGGTGAAGTGATTCACCCCAAAACCAAGAAACGTGTCAGCCCCAAGTACCTCGCCGGCGATTTGGAGACGGAGGCCTCCGGCGAAGACATTCGCGTCAAGCTGGCGCGCTGGGTGACCTCGCCACGAAATCCATTTTTTGCGCGTACAGCGGTGAACCGGATCTGGCGGCGGTATCTGGGGCGGGGCCTTGTGGAGCCCGTGGATGACTTCCGGGTGACCAATCCGCCGACAAACGAAAAACTGTTGGATGCTCTCGCGGCGGACTTTGTCCAGAATGGCTTCAGCATTCGCCGCACCGAACGGCTGATTCTGAACTCGCGCACATATCAGCTATCCTCTCGGCCGAACGATTCCAATCGCACGGACCGGATCAATTATTCGCGCTACTATCCAAGGCGCATGATGGCGGAGCAGTTGCTGGATTCAATTGTCAAGGTGACCGGCGTGGAAGAGCGCTTTGCGGGATGGGTCCCGGTCCATCGTGCCATAGCGATTCCACACGGCTCGCCTTCGGACATACTCACCATTTTCGGCCGTGTTCCTGACCGGGAGTTCATCCGCGAGCGCGACAGCGATCCCAACATCACACAAGTGCTCCACATGATCAACGGCACCACTTTGCAGCGGCGATTAACGGAGCCGGACGGGAACCTGGCGCGGTGGCTGGCACGATCCACGGGTGTTGACTCCGAGATTGTCGATCGCGTATTTTTGGCGGCGCTCACCCGGCGGCCGTCTCCACAGGAACGCCAGGCTGTCGCGGAACAGTTGAGCCGCACCCCGGAACAGCGCGAGCAAATTCTTCAGGACCTTGCCTGGGCGCTGATCAACTCGAAGGAATTCCTGTATATCCACTAGGAGGCAAGCGATGCGCAGAGAGCTCTTCGATCGCCGTTCGTTCATAAAGATCGGCTCTTTGAGCCTATTTGGCTCTCTATCGTGGAGCGAGGCGTTGCGTCTGCGTGCTCAGGCGGCGGTGAAGCCTGCACGTGAGATATCGGTGATCCACATTTTGCTGAGCGGAGGAATGAGCCATATGGATACGCTGGACATGAAACCGGACGCCCGTTCGAGCTTCCGGAGCGTGTTCCATGCCATTGAAACCAATGTCTCCGGAATTCAGATCTGTGACAGGCTGCCGAAGCTCGCGAGGCAGGCGGACAAATATTCAATCATCCGCTCGGCCACCCACAAAATCAGCGTGCATGAGCGCGCGTCCTATCTTGTGATGAGCGGCCATGAGCCGATCGCTACTGTGAATCACCCCAGCATGGGCGCGGTCGTCAGCAAAGAGCTCGGACCGCGCAACGAGCTGCCGCCTTATATAACGATTCCCGCCATGACCGGCCTGTGGGAAAGCGCCGGATTCCTCCCAGGAAAGTACAGCCCATTTGAAACGGGCGATCCGGCCAAGCCCGACTTTTCTGTGCGCGATATCCGCCTTCCGATGGGCGTCGACTGGACGCGCATGGACAGGCGCCGGTCTCTGCTGAATGTTGTGGACCAGCAGTTCCGCGCCTATGACACATCGGGCATCTTCGATACCCTCGATTCTTTTTATCAGACGGCCTACGATCTGGTTCGCTCGCCGAAAGCCAAGAAAGCCTTCGCGCTCGATGAGGAGCCTGACGCCATCCGGGAGAAATACGGACGCACGTCCCTGGGCCAGGGGGCCTTATTGGCCCGGCGGCTGGTGGCAGCCGGCGTTCGATTCGTCACCCTCTCCAACGGCTATTACAAGTGGGATCATCACGCAAAGGTCTTTGAAAATCTGGGCGACAGATATCTTCCCGAGCTGGACGCTGCGCTCGCCACACTGCTCGAAGACCTGCATTCCCGAGGAATGCTGGATACAACTCTGGTTATTGCGACGGGTGAGTTCGGGCGGACTCCGGAAATTAACGTGAATGCCGGCCGCGATCACTGGCCGAACGTCTTCAGCATTCTCGTTGCGGGCGCCGGTGTTCCGGGCGGGCAGGTTTTTGGTTCTTCCGACACCGATGGCATGTATGTGCGCGACCAGCCCGTCGAAATTCCTGATCTCGTGGCCTCGATCTACAAGAAAGTCGGCGTTGAGTTCAGCAAAGAATATGTCACCAACATCGGCAGGCCTTTTCGAATCGGCGAAGGCAAGCCGCTGCCCTTCCTGTTTGCGTAAGTTGCCGGCGCTTCAGACTGTGTCGATGCCCAGGTAATCACAGGCCTCGCGCATTCTTGGCACACTCCATGCGAGCGCCTCTTCCGGCGTGGGATAGCCATACAGATCGAGCGTTATCGTCCCGTCGTAGCGGATCTCCCGGAGGGCGACAAGCAAAGCGGTAACATCCATCGAACCCCGGCCCACCGGAAAGTGCAGCTCGGAGGTCTGCTGGTCCGAGTCGGAAAAATGAATGTGGCGAATACGATGCCCGAGTTTTCGGACAGCATCGACGTAATCGTGCTTGCGGCCCACACCGTAGTGGCAGAAATCGAAGGTAACGCCGAAGTGCGCCGGGTCGAGCGAATCGCAGAGCTTGGTGAGAAAGCGGTCGCTCATGCCGACGGTGAAGGGATGAGGCTCGACTAGAAATCGCATGCCGTGCGGCCGGGCATAATCGATCGCCGCGCGAAGGAGCTCGACTAACGGAGGGAGTAGCTTGTCCATCCAGTGTGCCTCGGTAGTCCCGGCCGGCGCTCGGCCTTCCCAGATCAGAACATCCGACGTACCAAGCGAGCGGGCAAAGTCCGCATCAGCCTTCAAGCAGTGTAAGGTCTGTTCGCGCTGCGCATCGCTGCCGAAAGGCTGAAAGTATTCTTCGCCCACCACATTCAAGCCCCCCATGCCAAGGCCGAGTTCTGAAGCATAGAGAGCGAACTGCCTGCGAAGATCGTCCGTTTTACAGCGCTTCAGGTGGTGGACCCACATCTCCACGCTGGTGAAACCGGCTTTGCGGAAAATCCTCATTGCCTGCTCGACCGGATAGTCGGCCAGCGTGATCGTGCTCCCTCTCATCGCTTGCTTTCCTTCCCGACGGCTGGCTGATGTGGAGGCAACGGCGCGGTCACACCTACACTGGCCGCGGCCGTCTGAATCTGCTGCCATGTGTTTTCGTCGACGGGAATGCCTTCACGAAGGCGCTCCTCCCGCTTACGGAAATCCGGCTCGCCCGGGAGCAGCACCTCTTGGAAACCAGGCGCGGGCGGCGTGCGCTTGATATAGTCGCGCAATTCGTGAATCATCGCGGCGAACTCTTCGCGCGGCAGGAAAGCGGAAACGTCGATGACGACGAATGCCAATCCATTGCCCGGCTGGTGCTTCGTAATCGGCGACTGTCCCAGCAGTCCGCCGAGGATTTCGACCAGCAGCGCAAGCGCGAAGCCGCGGTAGCCGCGCCGTCCCCCGAACGGGAAGATGGCGCCCGGCGGCGGTCCGTAAAAGGCATTCGGATCGTTGCTTGGTTCGCCGCTGGCGTCCATAATCCATCCATCCGGCAGAGAGCGTCCCAAGTTGCGGTGTAGCCGGATTGCTCCTTCGGAGGCTTCGGCCGTCGAGAAGTCCGCGACAATCGGAAAATCGGAGTTGCCGGGGACAGCGAAAGAGATTGGATTCGTAGCAAGGCGCCCTTGACGCCCGCCCCATGGAGTGACGAAGTGCCCATGACGCGGCGAGTTGCAAAAGCCGATTGCCAGGAAGCCTTGCTCGGCGGCGCGCGTGGTATATGTGCCGAGGCGCCCCACGTGATTCGACCGACGCGCTACTACTGTTGCGGTACGGTGCTGCCGGGCTTTGTCGATCGCGATATCGATTGCCTTTAACCCTCCCACCTGCCCGAAGTTCCAGCCGCAATCGACAACAGCAGTAGCCTCGCATTCTTTTTCGATTACGATCGGCGCCCCCGGGCGAATCACTCCTTTCCGGATGTCTTCGACATACTGCGGAATGCGGATCACGCCGTGCGTGTCGTAGCCCATGAGACTTGCAGTCACGAGATGGTCGGCAACGATACGCGCTTCCTCCGGCGGCGCGCCGGATGCCTTAAAGATCGTTGTGGTGAAGGGAAGAAGCCAATCGTAGGCTATAACGAGATTCATCAGTTCCAGCGTTTTTCGCAGGGTTTAACGCTTAAACGATTATACGAAGGCGGCGGCTTTGCCGCTAGCGAAATGTCGGAAAGAGGCGCGCGCTAAAATATGCCCTTCTTTATCGTCGAAAGGAAGCAGCTTGACCCGGAAGATCACGCTTCAGGACATCGGACGGAGGTTAGGGCTCTCGAGTACTACGATCTCGCTCGCGCTTCGCGACCATCCTCGCATCTCGCAGGCGACCAAGGACAAGATCCGTAAGCTGATTGCGGAGTTGAAGTACGAGCCCGACCAGGTGGCCCGCGCGCTCGTGGTCGGCCGCTCGAACCTCATCGGCGTAATCGTTCCTAACAGCAGTGATCCTTACTATGCCGAGGTCTTCATGGGAATCGAAGACGCTGTCCGTGCCGCGAACTATCATGTGCTGCTCGCCAACGGCTCCTACGACCTGGACGGCTATGAGCAGCGCGTGAAGGAAATGATGGGACTTCGGGTCGGCGGAGTCCTGATTGCTCCGCCGTTCTTCACCGAGCGCCCCCGGCTGCCTGCCTTTCTTGCGGATCTGCGCGACCGCCAGTTCCCGATTGTGCTGATCAATCGCAGGCTGAAACCGCCGCTGTTTCACCAGGTGAGCGCCGACTACACGGCCGGGGTGCGCATGGTTGTGGAGACGCTGGCGTCCCTCGGCCACCATCGTGTCGCGTATGTGTCGGGGGAGCCGCCCCTGGTGCCCATCCGGCAGCGTTACTCCGATTTCCGCCGGCAAGCCCTCAAACATGGCTTTGATGATGATTCGGCGCTGGTGACAACGGCGCCGCTGAACCCCGCCGGAGGATACGAAGCCTGCCGCCGCCTGTGGGCGGCGCTCGACCGCAAGCCGACCGCGATCGTAGCCCTCAGCGATACCGTGGCAATGGGAGTTCTTCGTTTTCTGCTCGACGAAAAAGTGCAGGTGCCCGGCGAGGTCTCGCTCATCAGCTTCGACGGAATCGAATTTTCAGAGTTCACGCATCCGAGCATCACCACTGTCTGCACGCCGATGTACGAAATTGGCCGCCGCGCGTTTGAAATGCTGCTCGGCGCGATTGAAGGAAAGCTGCGTCAACCGGAGAGCGTAGTGCTTCCAGTCAAGCTCGTTCCCCGGGAATCAGTCGGCGTAGCGCGGAAGGAGCGCGTAATCGTCTGAGGAGCCCGCTCAGTCGATCAGCTTCTCGGCCTTGCCAAACGCAAGGTAAGTCAGGATGCCCGCGGTACACATAAGCGCGGTAATCCAGAACGCCGAATTCCAGCCCCAATCTTTAACAAGGTACCCGATCAACACAGGTGCAATGATCCCGGCGAGATTGGCAAAGGCATTCTGAATCCCTACGACCGTACCCGCGTAGCGCGGCGCCAGATCGAGCGAGCTGCTTGCGTATACCGGCGTAACCGCTGAAAGGAAAAACATGGAGACCGAAAGGACGGAGACGGTGGCCGCGGGTCCCGGCGCGAGCGGCACCACAAACAATGTTGCGGCCGAGACAGCGTAGGGAGCCAGGAACCATTTCCGAACGCCGGTACGGTTGCGGCCTCGGCTCAGGCGGTCTATGAGGGGACCAAATACGTTCGTTCCGGCGAGCGCGCAGGCGAACGGCAGCGCCGCGCCGAATGCCATGTCGGCCAGCGAGAATCCGCGCGCAGTGGAAAGATACGTGGGCAACCAGGTGAGCATCACGTAGGCATACCAGTTAGAGGAAAAGTGGAGGATCCATGCGGCCCAGAGCGCGGGCAGCCGGAACAGGCGTTTCCAAGGCGCGCTCACGGCCTCCTTCACGGCGGGGCGCGCGCCGGCGATGTAGGCAAGCTCTTCGGCGGTGATGCCCGGCGAATCTTCAGGTTGATCGCGGGCGCCGAACCACCAGAATGGAAGCCAGATTAAGCCGAGTCCGGCAAACAGGAAGAACACGGCACGCCAGCCCCATAACGCCAGGATGGCCGACGCCAGCGGAAACGCGAGAATCGAACCGGCATATCCGCCGCTCCAGCAAAAGCCCGCCACGCGTGAATACTCCTGCTGCGGGAACCAGCGAACCAAAGTGCTGTTGATGGACGGATACAAGAAGCTCTCGCCAAGTCCCATCAGGATTCGCACGGCCACAAACACGCCCAGAGTGCGGGGCAAGGGTGTCAGGGCGGTGAAGACGCTCCACCACACGATTCCCAGCACGAAGATGTGCCGCGGCCCGAACCGGTCAGCGAGCCGGCCCGCGGGAATCATGAAGAGCGTATAGCCGATGAAGAAGCCCGTAAAGGCCCAGCCCATTTGTGCGGTGTTCCAGCCATACTCCCGGAGCATGGTCGGGGCGGCGACGGAAAGGTTCACGCGATCGCAGTAGGCAATCAGGATGGCCAGAAAGCACAGCAGGGCGATGTCGACGCGCTTGGGCCACGGCAGGCGCCGCGAAGATGCGCGTCCGGCGACGGGGATCAACGGATTACTTTCTTGAGCCACTCGAGCATCTGCTCGCGATAGCGCGCCATCTTTAGGTCTTGGTTCCAAGGGCCGAAACCATGCCCGCCCCCTTCGACGCGAATCAGCTCGCATCGCGCGCCGGCCGCCCGCATTGCCGCCAGCATGCGCTCGGACTGTTCGAAGGGAACGTTGAAGTCCTTGGTTCCGTGAATCAGCAGATATGCCGGCATGTCCTTCGTAACGTAAGTCGCCGGGGACGCTTTCCGGATCACTTCTTCGGCGCCGGGCGATTGGGCCGTAATCCCGAGGAACTTCTCAAGCCCGGGAGAGAGGCACATGGGCCCCGGATTCGGAATCACCTTACCATCGACCATACACGCGCCCTTGGGATGTACACGATCGACCAGGTCATGTTCTCCGAAAAACGAAATCACGGCCGCTACGCGGTTGCGCTCCCGGTGGTGCGCTCCCACGAAGGAGACCAGGTGGCCTCCGGCTGAGGCCCCGATCAGGACCAGGCGCTCGGGATCTACCTTGAACTGACTGGCATGAATTCGAATGTATTCCACCGCGCTTTCGACGTCGTCGGTCTGCGCGGGAAACGGATACTGCGGGGCCAGCCTGTAGTTGACCGAGAACCACGCATAGCCTGCATCGGCAAGGGGCTGCAATATGCTGAGCGGGTACGGCTGCTTGTCGCCGCTGACGAACCCGCCTCCATGCACCCAGATCGCGGCCGGGAAAGGGCCGGCTCCTTCGGGAATGGAAGCGTCCAGGCGCAGCGAAACGTCGCCTCTGCTCGCGAACTCCACGTCGATCTTCATTTCGGCGGCCAGAGCCGGCGCCAATACGCAAAGCAGCAACCCTCGCATAATCACTCCGCTTTGAGAGCGGCCAGACGCTCCTTATAAGCGCTGAACAGAACGGAAAAATCGCCGGAATACAAGAGAAAGCGTACGCCGCGGCGGCGCGCTTCCTTCAGCAGCTCCGGATCTCCGGTTTGAATACCAGCGGCACTCCCGGAAGCGCGGCACGCGGCAACAACACGATCGACGGCGTCCCAGAAGGCCGGCGAACGGAACTCCTCGGCGATTCCGAGAGAGATCGTAAGATCGTATGGCCCGATAAACAACACGTCGAGTCCCGGCGTGGCCGCAATGGCTTCCACGGACTCGAGCGCGCTGCGGCTCTCGACCTGCACAACTGCCAGGGTTTGGCGGTTCGTCTCGACCATCATCGCGGATGGGTGGTCCCATTCGAAATCGGTCATGATGCTGTGCATGCCGAAGCCGCGAATACCTTCGGGCGGATATCGCATCGCGGCGACGGCGCGGCACGCCTCTTCCGGCGAATGGACGCGAGGCGTAACAATGCCCATGGCCCCGCAGTCGAGTGCGCGCGTGATCAGAGCCGGCTCGTTCTGGGTGACCCGCACGAGAGCGGCAATGCCGAAATCGCGCGCCGTTCGGCAGATGGCGCGGATTTGCGCATAGCCGGCCGTCTGATGTTCCGTGTCGATGAAGAACAGGTCGAGGCCCGCTTTGTAGAGCAGCACGGAAATCTCCGGATCAAGGCAATACTCAACCGAAGTGCCGTACACGCATTCGCCCGCGCGCAACTTCGCCTTGGCGTGATTTGGTCGCATGATCGCCGCCGGATACGTCAGATGGCGGCGGTGGCGCGCCGGGTGAGCCCTGTGATGCTCCGCGCCTCCTCGACAGACGCAATCTCGCGGCCCAGATCGCGCGAGATGCGCACGATCTTTTCCACCAGTTCCGCGTTGCTTCGCGCCAGTGTGCCTTTCTGATCAAGGTACGGATTGTCTTCCATGCCGACCCGCACGTGACCGCCCAACAGAATCGATTGCGTGAGCACTTGCCACTGCGTGGGCGGATCCATGACGCTGACGCTGTAGTTGAAGTCTGCGGGTTTGTGATGATGCATGTACTGCATCGCTTCGACGGTTGGCGGCGTCCAGCAGCCGCCGGGCCATCCCAGAAAGAACGTAGTCCAGACCGGGGTTTCAAGCAAGCCCATTTGGATGAACCGCCGCGCGTTCCACACAGCGCCGTAATGAAACGACTCGACCTCGGGTTTTATGCCGTACTGCCGCGTATATTTGCAATATTGCTCCAGCTCGCCGCGGTCGTGGATACCGTAAAGCTCGACCGGCGGATATTCCGGATCGGGCTGGAAGCATTCGTCGTGCGCGTTGAAGCAGATCGACATCATGTCCGGCTTCTGTTTCATCAACTCGACCCGCTGCGGGAAACGGCCGTTGGCGATGCCATACTGAATGATTGTGGAGCAGCGGCTGGTGATGAGATCTTTCAAGCGCTGCCAGCCGCCGAGGTCGAGATCCGAAAGCTTCGTGTTGTCGTCCCGAAGCTTTTCGTCGAGCGTGTAAGGCCCATGCAGATGGCAGATGGTAGCGCCGGCATTGACGCCGCGGACGTAATCATCGGCCAGCGCTTCGACGCCCTTGGGATTGTATGGATTCCGCGGGTAAGACATCGTGGAATCGCAGGTGACGGTAATGACAAGTTTATCCATAAGTTCGATCCTAGGTTTTGACGAGCACGACGGTACGGCCCGGGACGCCCCGGCGCATCGAGTCGAACGCCGCATTGATGTCGTCGAGAGGAAAACGGGCGGCGATCACCGGTTTCACTAGGCCGGCTTCCACCCAGCGGATTGCATCCGCCATGTCCTGGCGGGTGCCGTTCCGCGAGCCGATGATCTCAAGTTCTTTTTGGGCGATCTCGATGGTGTCGATGCCGGGATTCTGCGGCTCTTCACCAACAACTACAATGCGGCCGCAGCGCATGACGCAGTCTGCGGAGAAGCGCATACTAGCGCTGGTTCCGACGCAGTTGAAAGCGCAGCGGACCCCTTCACCATCCGAAAAATCTATTACTCGGCGCGCGGCATCCGGATGGCGAGGATCTACGGTAAGGGCCGCGCCAAAGGCGCCCGCGCTCGAGAGCTTGCCGGCCTGTATATCGGCGGCCGCGACGCGAACGCCGGCTGCAACGAGTATCTGGATAAGAATTTGCCCGACGCCTCCTGCTCCCACAATGAGTGCCGTATCGCTAAGGGTAAGCCCGGCGCGTCGCGAGGCGTGGACTGCGGTGATCACGGCATCGGAAATGAGCCCGCCCACGTCGAACGGCACCGACTCGGGCAGCCGGAAAAGATTTTTCGCCGGCGCTTTGAAATATTCGGCGAACGCGCCATTGCACAGCACGCCGATGATGCCGGAGAGATTTCCGCACTGCTGGTGGCGCCCGGCGCGGCAATAATGGCAGCGATCGCAAGTGAGAAACAGATGCGGCACAACGCGGTCGCCGGGCTGAAAGCCCGCTACATTCCGTCCCACTTCGGCCACTACGCCGGCAGGTTCATGGCCCAGGATATGCGGGAGAACAGGCACATATCCGTGGCCCTCCAGAATATGGAGATCTGTGCCGCAAATGCCGCTGGTGCGCGTTTCGATAAGCACTTCGTCAGGGCCGATTGTGGGCGGTGCTACGGACTCGATTTCGAGCGGCGCTTTCACAGCTCGCATCACGGCGGCTTTCACAATGCCCACCGATTGTACTCGCAGGCAAAGAAGCGGGTCAAGGCCAAGGTTTAGCGATAAACGCGCCAGCTTGACCGGATCTTTTATTTTTTCGATAATCGAGATACGGACGTCATGAAACCGTACTCCCGAGTCGCGTGCGGCCTGTGGACGCTTCTGATCCCGGCCGCTGCGTTGGCGGACGAAGCGGCGGCGCGCGCGGTGCTCGAGAAGCGGTGCCTGGGCTGCCACGGGGCAGCTCAAATGTCCGGCCTGGACCTGCGCGATCGGGCGGCCATGCTGCGCGGAGGAAAACGCGGCCCGGCAGTGGTGGCCGGAAAGCCCGACGAGAGCCTGCTCTTCCGAGCGGTGAGCGGCAAGGCAGAAATCAAAATGCCGCCGGGAAAAGAATCGCTGTCCGCCGAAGAGGTGGACACATTGCGGACCTGGATCCGCGATGGCGCGGTTTTCGGCAACACGCTCCAAACGCAGGCCGCCGAGCCTTCCTGGTGGTCTTTCAAGAAGCCGCGCCGGCCGCAGGTGCCGCAAGTTCCCGGCGTAACCAATCCCGTTGACGCGTTTGTTACGGCGAACCTGCGCAGAAAAGGGCTGGTGCCGGCGCCGCCAGCCGATCGGCAAACGCTCATCCGCCGGGCGTATTTCGACCTCATCGGCTTGCCTCCGCCTCCGGATCGCATTGAGCGCTTCGTCAAAGATCCTTCGCCCGACGCTTGGCCCAAGCTGATCGACGAACTGCTCGCTTCACCGCAATATGGAGAGCGATGGGCCCGCCATTGGCTCGATGTAGCGCGCTACGCCGATAGCGGCGGCTATGAGACAGATATCTATTTCCGCAATGCGTGGCGCTACCGCGACTACGTCATCAAGTCATTCAATGACGACAAGCCGTACAACACGTTCGTTCAGGAACAAATCGCCGGCGATGAATTGTGGCCCGATAATCTGGACCTGGACGGCACTTATCAGATTCCCAAAGAGAAACTGCGGCACCTAGAGGCGCGGATAGGCACCGGGCTGTACACGTTCGGCCCGGAAGTGCACGAGTCCAACATGGATGCCAAGAAGCTGCAATACGAGAAGCTCACCGATTGGGTGGATACCACGGGCGCGGCATTCCTCGGCCTGACGTTCGGCTGCGCTCGATGCCACGATCATAAGTTCGATCCCATCACCCAGCGAGACTACTATCGGCTCCAAGCAGTGTTCGCCTATAGCATGGAGGCCGATGTGCCGGTGGTGCACCGTATGACGGTGCGGGATTATGGGCAGCACTATCCGCGCCTGATCGCCATCGCGGAGGCCAAAGAAGCGTACCGCCTGCATGAAGAGAAGGTGCGGCAGCGCCTGATCCGGGAGCGCAAAAAGCAGTTTCCGCCAGATGCAGTAGCCGCTTATGAGACCAGCGAGAAACAGCGCAGCCCGGAGCAGCGCGAACTGGCGCTCAAAATCAGCGAGGCGATCGCCTCCATCAAACTCCGCAAGGAGATGACGCCCGAGGAGGCGCAGGAAGAGCAGAGGCTGCTGGCAAAGATCGGCAAAGCTGTCCTGGATGTTCCGGACCGAGATGGCCAGAAGATGCCGTGGGATGGTCTCATGGATATTCCTACGGCAACCGTGCTGGTGCATCGTGAGCCGGAACTGGTTCCCGCGACGTACTTATACTCTCGCGGAGAGCTGGGTACGCCGAAAGAGAAAGTAACCGCGGGGTTGCCGTCATTCCTGGGCGGCGGCACTATCGTGGCCGACGACTGTAGCGGCCGATGCATTCCGCTTGCGCGAAAGCAGTTGGCCTTGTGGCTCACGCAGCCGGATCATCCGCTTACCGCGCGCGTCATGGTCAATCGGATCTGGCAGTGGCATTTTGGCCGCGGCATCGTCGCCACGCCGAACGATTTCGGCAGGCAAGGTCAGGCTCCGGTGAACCCGGAACTGCTGGACTGGCTGGGAACGGAGTTCGTCGCGCGCGGCTGGAGTATCAAGGCGATGCATCGGCTTCTCATGACATCGGAGTCCTATCAGCGCGCGAGCCGCTATCAGAATGAAGCCAACCATCGCGCCGATCCGGATAACCAATACCTCTGGCGCATGAACCGGCAGCGGCTGGAAGGCGAGGAACTCTGGGATGCGATGCACTCGGTGGCAGGCACACTGAACCTGAAAATGGGCGGTAGACCCGTGGCTCCCCCTCTCGCCGAAGACGAGCTCTCCGGAATGGGCGCGGTTTGGCAGTGGCCGGTGACGGCGGATCCTTCCGAATACAATCGCCGTGGCATTTATCTGCTGGTTCGGCGCAATTTCATATATCCGATGTTTGAAGCATTCGATGCGCCAACCACCGCCGTAAGCTGCCCGCAGCGCGACGTGAGCTCGGTGGCGCCGCAGGCGCTGTGGTTCCTGAACAATCGTATCGCCCTCGAGCAGGCGCATCAGTTCGCAGCGCGCTTACGCAAAGAATTCGGTTCGCAGCCCGAAACATGGGTGGAAGGCGCGTGGCGGCTGGCGTTAGGCCGTCCGCCCAGCGACAATGAGAAGCGAGAGGGAGTGGCGCTTATCGCCAAGCTGTCGCTTGAGAAGTTTTGTCTCTCGGTATTCAACCTGAACGAATTTTCGTTCGTCGACTGAGGACGCGATGAACTGCAACCGCAACGAGATCGTCCATTCGCGGCGCGAATTCCTGTCGCGCTTCGCTTTCGGCTTTGGAGGAATTGCACTGGCGCATCTGGAGGCGGCCAACAATCCGCTGGCGCCGAAGATGCCGCATTTTCCGGCCAAGGCGAAGCACGTGATTTATTTGTTCATGCAGGGCGGACCCAGCCACGTCGACACCTTCGATCCGAAGCCCGAGCTGAGCCGCTATGACGGACAGCCACTGCCGGCAAGCTTCCGGGCCGATGGGCTCAATCTCCAGTTCATTAAGGTATCGGAGTCGAAGCTCATGGGCAGCCGCCGCAAGTTTCAAAAGCGCGGCCAATCCGGGATCGACGTCGCCGACATGTTCGAGCACGTGGGCGCCCATGCAGACGACCTCGCGGTGATCCGGTCGCTCTATCACGACTCGTTCATTCACGGTCCGGCTCTCAACCTGCTTTACACCGGTTCGATTCGCGTGGGTTTCCCCAGCGTGGGCTCCTGGGTGCTCTACGGGCTGGGAAGCGAATGCGACAATCTGCCCGCCTTCATGGTGATGAGCGATGGAGAGATTGGCGGTCGAAGCCGTAATTCGTTTTCTTCCGGCTTCCTGCCTGCCGTCTATCAGGGAACACTATTGCGCACCGGAGGATCGCCTTTGGTGAATCTGTCGCGCCCGGAAGAGCTCGGGGCAGACGAGCAGCGGCTGATGCTCGATCAAATTCAGAGGTGGAATCGCGCCCACCTGGCTGGACGGGAAGACGATAGCCGCCTGGAAGCGCAGATTGCCAATTACGAGCTGGCATTTCGCATGCAGACCGCTGCGCCGGAGCTGGCCGATGTGTCCAAAGAGCCTGAGCACATCCGGAAGCTATACGGACTCGATCAGAAATCCACCGAGCGGTTCGGGAACATGTGCCTGCTCGCGCGACGTATGGTGGAGCGCGGGGTTCGCTTTGTCCAGTTGATCAGCACAGACTGGGACGGGCACGGCGAGTGCGACAAGAATCATACCGAGAATGCCCGCAAAATCGATAAGCCGGTTGCTGGACTGATCGCCGATCTTAAACAGCGCGGCCTGCTCGACAGCACTTTAATCGTATGGGTTGGCGAGTTCGGCCGCACACCGGTAATGCAAGGCAAAGATGGCCGCGACCATCATCCGTATGGGTTTTGCGCCTGGCTCGCCGGCGGAGGCGTAAAAGGCGGCAAGGTCATCGGCGCGACTGACGAATTTGGCTTTCGCGCAGTGGAGGACCGCGTACACGTGCACGATTTTCACGGCACGCTGCTGACGCTGCTCGGGCTTGACCACAAGAAACTCACCTACTTCTTCCAGGGACGCGATTTCCGCTTGACTGATGTCGGCGGTAATCTGAATCTCGCGCCGCGGCTTCTGGCGGGCTGAGCGCTGCCTGAAATGTTCATGCGGCGTTTGGCGCTCCTGCTGTGTTTTGCCTTGCCTCTGTCCAGCGGCGCGAGAGTGACTCGCGCCGATGTGGAGCAGATGCTCGACCGGCTGTCAAACTGGGGCCGCTGGGGCAGCTCTGACGAACTGGGAGCCCTGAATCTCATTACGCGGGAGAAGCGCAAGCAGGCTGCGGCCCTTCTGCGCGAAGGCAGTGTCATCTCTCTGGCGCACCCCGCGATCAAGGAGAGCACCGACGATTCGCCTCCCTTCGAGCATCGAATGCTCGAAACCGGGCTGGACAGCAAGACAGGCGCTTCCGACGCATACGCCGTCCGGTATCACGGCTTCACCGTGACGCACGTTGATGCTCTCTGCCATATCTTTTGGAATGGCAAGATGTACAACGGGTTTTCACAACGGGAGGTCACCGATAAGGGTGCCGGCAAGCTTTCGATCGAACGGTTGCGGCACGGGATTGTTACACATGCCATCCTGGTGGATCTTCCGCGGCTCTTTGGCAGCAAGTATCTCGACGGGAAGCGTGCCGTTTATCCGGAGGATTTAGATGCTTGGGAGAAGAAATTCAACATCCATCCGGGTCCTGGCGACGCGCTGCTGTTCCGGACCGGACGCTGGGCGCGCAGGGCGGCCGAGGGGGCGTGGAGGATCATGGAAAATTCGGCAGGACTCCACGCCTCTTGTTTGCCGTGGCTCAAGAAACGCGATGTTGCAGTGGTTGGTAGCGATCTGGCGACGGATGTCATGCCCTCCGGAATTGAAGGCATCGTTCTGCCCGTGCACCTGGTGCTGATTCGCGGCATGGGAGTGCCGATCCTCGATAATCTCGACCTGGAAGCGGTAAGCGAGTTTGCGGCTTCGCGGCAGCGTTGGGAGTTTCTGCTCACCGTGGCGCCGCTCGTCGTGGAGGGTGGCACGGGATCCCCGATTAATCCTCTGGCGGCGTTCTGAGCGGGCAGCGCAAATGGCGCGGCTCTTACGGGCCGGTACAGGCGGTCCGCCGCCGTGCGCCTTCAAGAAGCCTCTCGCCTTCGGCGCGGTCGCCCCGGCGCAGGAGCGCTTTGGCGAGCGCGCACTGGGCCAGTCCGTCTTGCGGATTGAACTCTACGGCGAGGCGGAATTCGCGCACGGCTTGTTCAGCCTTGCCCATCTGCCAAAGAGCGATTCCGTAGTTATAGTGAACCTCGGCGCTTTGCGGCCGCCGCGCGACTGCATTCTCAAAGGCCTGCATTGCGCCCTCGGAGTCCCCGCTCTGGGCGAGTGCGATGCCGAGATAGTAGTGCGCCTCGGGAAAATCGCTGCTCTGCCGCACGGCGCTGCGCAGTTTCGCCGCAGCTTCGGCGGGTTTGCCGGCGCGCAGATCGGCAATGGCGTTCATAGTCAACAAGCCGGCCTGCTCCCGTTCCAGTTTGGCTTTTTTGAGAGCGGCGGCTTTCTCGAAATGCGCTTGCGCCTCCTGAGAGCGGCCGGATTTCTTGAGAGCCATGCCGAGCAAGTATTGTACGGAGGCGTTGGCGGCATCGAGCGCCGCGGCCCTGCGAAGCGCGGAGAGAGCTTCAGCGACCAGGTTCTGCTCGAGCAGAACAGTGGCGAGTTGGGCATGAAAGTCAGCCGTTTCGGGATTGAGCCGTATCGCCGCGGCGAAAGACTGCCGCGCCGCACCGGTTTCTCTCATCTGGCGAAGCGCCTGTCCGAGGTAGAAATGCGCGATCGCGAGGTTTGGCTTCAGGGCAAGGGCGGCGCGAAGCTCCGCCGCGGCTTTTTCCGGCGCATCGTTGAACAACCAGGCATGACCCAGCAGAGTACGAGCGATTGCGGATTCCGGCGCGGCTGCTGCAAGCTGCCGGCGTTCCCGCAGCGCGGCCTGGGGGTCTCCCCGCTGCTGAATAGCGGACGCCAGATTCAGGTGGGCGGTAACGAAATACGGATCGAGCTCCACGGCCTTCTGGTAAGCGCGCACGGCATCGGCAAAGTTCCTGCCCATCATGAATGCAGAGCCCAAATTGTTGTAGGCTGCGGCGGAGCGCGGTTCCGCCCGAACGGCCTGCTGGAAGGCCGCTACTGCCGCATCGAAATCACCGATTTCCTGATAGAGCCAACCCAGAGAGTTATGGATTTTCGGCAGATCCGCCCGCATGCTTTGAGCGCGGCGCAGCAAAGAAAGGGCGCGGTCGAGGTCGGGATAATAGCCGGGGGCGCCTTGCGACTTAGCCAGCTTAGCCCGGCGAATCAGGGTCAAGCCGAGGTTGTAGCAGGCCTCCGGAAACTCGGGTTTCAGGCGCAGCGCCTCTTCGAACTCGCGGATGGCGCCCTTCAGATCGCCGGCCTCGCCCAGCGCGGAGGCTAGCGTCTCGTGAGCTTCGGCAGAGCCCGGCTGGAGCCGCACAGCGGCCCGCGATCGCTCCAGATCCGTAAGGGGTAATGCGGCTTCTACCCAGAGAGCGGGCGCGGCCAGGGGCAGCAACATGAGAGCGCGCGCGCCGCGGCGCACGAAACAGCAGTTGCGCATCCGGCGCCTGAAAGCAGCCGTCGCCCCTCGCCTAGGCGAATCAGAATGAACGCTCAACTCGCTTAGTTTAACGCTAAACTTTTTCCTTGACACGGTCTTAGGGCGAAGTATACTAGTCAACGAATCCTGGGTGAACTCGCGGGTCGTGCTGTCCGGAGTCTGCTTCACTTCCGGCTACCGCTGCGAACTGTCCGCGTCAGACTCACGCACGTTTCGCCCGGAGTTGGGAGGCATCGCGACCATGGAGGTCTTTGTCCCTTTGAACCGCGTCCGTTTGACTCTACTCGCCGCCTTGTTCGCGCCGTTAGCCGCAGTGTGGGGACAAGGCACTTCGTATCTGACCGGGTACGTCCGGGATCAGACCGCAGCCGCTGTCGCGGGCGCCGATGTGCTGGTTAGAAATCAGGCGACAGGCTCATCGCTCGAACTCAAAACTACCGAAGACGGCGTGTACCGCACGCCCAGCCTGGAACCGGGCACTTACGAAGTAAGAGTCAAAGCGCAAGGCTTCCAGGAAGCCGTGAGCCGGGACGTGGCAGTTCTCGTCGGACAATCTCGCAGCCTCGACTTCAGCCTCCAAGTCGGCGCGGCGAGTGAAATTATAGAGGTGAGAGCGGAAGCTCCGCTGCTGAAGACCGAAGACGCTGGCCTGGGTCAGAATGTGCAGTACCAGCAGGTCTCGGGTCTTCCCTACTTCAGCCGTTCCGCGGGGGTGCTGCTATCGCTCGCGCCCACGGTCCGGTACACCGGCGAGGACGTGATCTCTTACGGCGCCTCCCGCTACAACGTCGGGGCTTTCACGAATGTGAACGTGGTCATCGATGGCGCGTCGGTTGTCGGGGATCGAACCGATGTCGCGCAGATGACCTACAATCCCACCGTCGAAGCTCTCCAGGAAGTCAAAGTCACGACAAACCAGTACAGCTCGGAGTTCGGCCGGGACATCGGGGCTCTGGTGCAGATGGAGACGAAGTCCGGTACTAACTCGTATCATGGCGGCGTTTACGAATACTTCCGCAACGAAGTTTTGGACACGATGAACGCATTCTCCAGGACCAGACCGGTTGACCGGCAACATATGTTCGGAGGCACACTGGGTGGTCCGATCCTCAAGGACAAACTACTGTTCTTTGTGAGCTTCGAGCCCCAGAAGTCCACCACGCCGGCCGGCGCTTTGCTAACTGTGCCGACAGCGGCGATGAAGTCAGGTAATTTCAGTCAGGTGCCCCGGCAGATTTTCAACCCGGCCAGCAGCCGCAGGGATCCGCAAACGGGACAAATCGTCCGCGATCCGTTTCCAGGCAATATCATTCCTTCCAGCATGTTTGATCCGGCCGCGGTCAAAGCCATGGCCTATATACCCGATCCGAGTATTGCAGCGCTGTCGAATAATCTTCCAAGCAGTACGGGTACTAAACTTAGTAAGTATCGGGGCGTAAATCGTGTGGATTGGCTGATTAGCGATAAGGACCGGTTCAGCGGTGTGTACATGTTCGACCACACTCTGAACGAGAACCTGGGAGTGGACGCTTATAACAAGATCAGCCCGGCTGCCAGCCCCACGCTCTCCGGCTTCGGCTTTCGCTATTTCACACAGGTCTACAACTTTCACGAGACGCATACCTTTTCTCCGACTCTGTTCATGTCGAACCGCTTCGTTTACCGGCCCCGGTACATCGAGCGTGTAAACCCGGCCGTCGATCCATCCAAGCAGTGGGCCACTACTCTGGGGATCAAGAACTTTGCCGGAGCGCGCCTGCCCGCTTCATATGGCGGCGATTTGGGATTTCCCACGTATAACTTCACCGGCTATACCAGCCTGGGGCCCGGCGCTCTGCTGTTCCAGGAAAAGCCGATCAAAGAAGTATCCTGGGATATCGACCTTACCTATGTGCACGGCAAACACACCACCAAGTTCGGATTTCAAACCGAGTTCGGCAATCATGGCGCTCCGGATCAAAGCCAGCCGACGGGAAACTTCAGCTTCGGCCCTCTCGAGACATCGCAGCCGGGCGCCAGTAACACAGGTGATGCTTTTGCCTCGTTTCTGTTGGGCCAGGTAGACAATGCGAATACGACACTTGGGCCGCTATTACTGTGGCATAACTGGTATTACTCGACATACGTGCAGGATGACTGGAAAGTCAAGCCGAATCTCACGTTGAATTTTGGACTTCGCTGGGACATTGATGGCCCTGTGTATGAAGACCAGTTCCGAGGCAACAGCTTCGACTTCTATGCGACGAACCCGGTGTCTGGAACGCCAGGCGTAGTTCAATTCCTGAACCGCCCCGGATATCCTTTCCGCAGTTTTTACGATACGAACTACAAGCGCTTCGCGCCTCGCTTTGGCTTCGCCTGGCGCGCGCTACCAAAAACCATAGTGCGGGGCGGATACGGGATCTTCAATACGAATCCGACATTGGGTGCGAACCGCCGCGCGCCAAGCCTGGGCTTTACCACGAGCGCAAACTTCAACTCCACTGATAGCGGCATTACGCCCGCGTTTATCCTGAACAGCGGCTTTCCGGACTACCCTTTGGGCGGCGATCTGAAACTGTTGAATGAGTCATTCGGCGCTGTGCGCGTGGGCCAGACTCCAACAACATCGCCGACCTTTGTGGACCGCCATTGGCGCTTCGGATACGTTCAGAATTTCAACCTCTCGATCCAGCGTGAATTGCCGTTCGACATGGTTTTCGAAATCGCCGCTCAAGGCTCGCTCGGCCGCAGACTTGCAGTTAACCGGAATTGGAACGAGGTTCCTCCGCAGCTTTGGGGCATTCCCGGAGCGAATAATGCGCGGCGGCCGTTCCCGCAATATGGGAATGTCTCAGAGGTGAAGCAGGCAACCGGCAGCACCAATTACTACGACGGTTATGTGCGGCTGGAGAAACACTTCTCCAAGGGATTGATTTTGATCGGCAACTATTCCTACGGCAGGAACATCGGTTTACTTGGCGGCTCCATTTACTACCCGCAACTCTCGCGCGGCGTGGTCTTCTTTGATGAAGCGAACGGCGCTACAGCGGTACCCTATCAAACCGCGCTGATCAGTTGGGCCTACGACCTGCCCTGGGGCCCAGGCAAGAGATACGCATCCTCTGGACCCGTCTCGAAAATCCTCGGCGGCTGGTCGATCGGAGGCGTCCTCACCATGAACGGCGGGGTGCCATTCCGCATCTCCTCTGGAAGCGATTCACTGAATGGCAACAGCCCGCTCGGAGGCCGCGTGGACATTGTCGGAAACCCCGACGCGGTCGATAAGACAGCGAGCCACTGGTTCAACACCGCGGCGTTCCGGACACCCGCCTTCGGCAGGATCGGCAATTTCGGGGGGGTGCTGCTGGGGCCTGCTACACGCAGAATGGACCTTTCCCTGCGCAAGACGACCAATATCAGAGAAAATCTGCGTTTCATTCTGGCGGGCGAAGCGTTCAACTTCACGAATACGCCGCAATTCGGAGCTCCTATTTCCACTTTGACGGATCCACGGTTCGGTCAGTTGATCAATGAGGGCGGCGGCTTGGGAGCCAATACGACCGGTCCCTACGGAGCCCGCATTATTCAAATCGGCGCGCGTATCGAGTTCTGATCATCGGCAAGTTCTGGGGTAGCGGCGGAGCCCGAAGCCGTATCCCTCAAAGTCTGCCGGTGATATGATCTCGCCCATGCGGAGGTCCATGTCCTTGCAGTCGCGGCGCCTAGCGCTCATTTTCCTGGCCGCCGCGGCAATATTCGCGGAGGATAATCTCAAATTCGGGCAGCCAGCCTGTTCGGCCCCAGTACTCGACAAAACATTTTTTGTTATCTGCTACGACGCCCAGCGCAAAGTTCCGGTATGGGTTGGGTACGCGCTGACGAAGAAAGACGTTTCGGGCGGCGCCGCGGAAAGGAAAGGCATTCAGTTTCGCGCGGATTCGTCGTTGCCGCGCGGTCAGCGCGCCGAGAATGCGGACTACCTGAACAGCGGCTTTGATAAGGGCCACATGGCTCCGGCCGCTGATTTCGCCCGAAGCATGGACGCGATGCGGTCTACGTTCGTCCTGAGCAATGCCGTGCCGCAGAAGCACGGGGTCAATGCCGGTGAGTGGGCGCAATTGGAAGCATCCGTGCGCTCACTCGCCGAAACTTGTGGGAGCGTTTGGATCTTCAGTGGGCCAATATTTGCCGGGAACAAGCCTATGAAGACGATCGGCCGCGGCCGTGTGGCAGTGCCTACTCATACTTACAAAGTAGCCCTCTGTGTCCGCGCAAACGGCGATAAAGATATGTTTGGATTCGTGGTGCCCAATCTCGAAAAACCAAAGGGTCAAATTCGCGACCACACCTTCAGTGTTAGTCATGTCGAGAAGTTGACCGGACTGGACTTCTTCTCAGCGCTTCCAGCCGGCGAAAGACGGCGGCTGGAGAATAGCGTTAACGAACTCGCAGAGTAGTCAGCGGGAGTTCGTGCTTTACAAGCGCGACCAGCGCTGCGGCCCCTCGACGGCGAAATCAACTCCCGCCTATGCGTAATGGGATTCTTATTTCAGGCCCTGGGCCTCACAATCGCAAACCTGCGATGTTAACATCAGCCGTCCCACAAAATTCTTCTCGGAGGGCCGCATGTTTTCAACCAAGGTGACCGGCAAGATCATTTTCGCGCATTGCGTGCTGGTGTTACTCGCCGCAAACGCTAATGCAAATCTGCTGACGAACGGAAGTTTCGAAACCGGAGCGTTCGTCAATCAAGGCAATGTAACAATGGTGCTTAACTTAGGTTCGACAGCCATTACTGGATGGACGGTTGTAGCGGACCAGTTAGCATGGATTGACGCCGGCAACCCATGGGGATTATCCGCGCAGGATGGAACCCGCTTTTTAGATCTCACAGCCTATCCAACCGGAGCGCCCTTTGGCGGCATCTCGCAAAATATCGCGACAATAGTTGGGCAGGAGTACGAATTATCGTTCTATCTTGGCACCTATACGCAGCGGTGGGGTGGACCACCTGTATCCGTTTCGGCGTCGGCTGGCAGCGCCAGCCAGACTTTCACGGTTTCTACGACGAGCACTACGTCCACGTGGAGTCCGTTCACGATGAACTTCACCGCCACTGCCCCGACCACGGCAGTCACACTTATTGGTTCGGCCGGATATCAGTATATTGGTGTTGACAATGTTAGCGTCGTAGGGTTAGGCGGGAGTCCTGTGCCAGAGCCCGGATCCTACGCCCTGGGTCTGTCAGGGCTGGGATTCCTTGTTGCTGCCGGGTGCCGAAAGCTAAGACGTAAGCTGTTCTGATGCGCGACTGCCGGGTGGGTTCAGGCGCGCCTGAGGGACTGCGCCTCGCCGCATCACTGGCAGCTCGAAACATCCTGAAGCTTCCCACTCGCGGCGACAGCCGCCAACCCGCGTCCACAACTGAGGATTTCCTGATCGAGCGAATCATTTGCCAAAGCATCCCGGGGGATGTAAGTCTGGCTCTGACGCAATCCCAAATAGTGCGCACTTAGCTTTTGCATATTGCCCATGTGATTGGTAAGCAGAGGGATCAGGCTTCGATCGTCATTGGTGACCGCTACGGCGGCTGTTTGAGCATGTTTGCTCTCGGCCGCCCTTCGGTAGGGTCCCACCCAGTCCTCCAAAAGGGGAAAGTTGTTCTGGATTGCCTGGGCAATCGCGATACGCCACTCCCTGATGACTGTCAGCTCTTCAATGCTCGCCTTTAGAAAATTAGTCGAGAACCCCTGTTTATCTTGTGCATTGGCCGCCTGGCTAGCGGTCGAGCCGGAGAGTGTAAGAGTCACCTGATTTCCCTGAAAACTAAGCGATGCGTCCAGAAGGCGCGCGAGCGCTTCGATTTCTACATACGATTTTCCGTCAACCCTGACCAGAGGCGCTTTTTCAGGGCGCCCGCTGATTTTGAAACTCCCGCTTTGCCGGGGTGCTTGTGCAACGCTCAACGCTGCCGGCAAAACCAGCGCGAACAGCGGGAGATGATGCGCACGTTTTTCGAGAAAAGACATCATTGGACAATGTGATGGATATAAGAATAGCGTAGCTCAGCGATCTGGCACGAAGCTCTGCTGGGCAATCCACTGCCTTGCAGCATCCACATCATCGGGGCCCAGCTCATGGCCGCCATTGTGCCAGTGAATCGAGACGCGCGCTCCACCGGTTTCGAAAATGTCGGACAAGCGCCGGGTATTCTCCGCCGGGATTATGGAATCGCTTTTTCCCGCGCTCAGGAAAATAGGAATGCCGCCGAGGTCCAACACAGCGTCGGGTGTGAATGGGACCATCGCCCGGAAGAGAACCGCGGCGGACAGATGCTGCGGGCACCGCAGGATAAGACTGGCCGCAATATTCGCACCGTTAGAGTACCCGATCGCGATTAATCTGCTCTCCTCCAGCCGATACTGACGCCGAGCGCTTTCGACAAACCGGGCGAGTTCATCGGTGCGCCGCTTCAGATCCTCGAGGTCGAATACCCCCTCTGCCAACCGCCGGAAGAACCGGGGCCTTCCGTTCTCGAGGACGTTGCCTCGGAGGCTCAGAATTCGAGCGCCGGGAAGCAATTCCCGGCCCAGCGGAATCAGGTCGTTCTCATCTCCGCCAGTTCCATGAAGCAGCAGCAACACCGGCGATTCATTGTCGCGACCTTGCAGGAATCGATGAACGAAGCCCAGATCCGTCATTTCTGCACCGCGTAGCCTGTTGTTGGCAAGCGAAGCGGGGGAAGCACTGCGAGTAGTTCTGTTCGCGCCGATTCAAGCCATGGCGGTAACTGCAGCTTCGAACCCAATTCCTCGGGCGCTTCGTCCACTGCGAACCCGGGCGGGTCCGTCGCGATTTCAAACAGAATGCCGCCGGGTTCCCGGTAGTAGATCGAGTGGAAATATTTTCTGTCGATCACGGGCGTGACGTCGTGACCCAGTCGCGCAAGTTCCTTTTGCCACGCATCCTGCTGCTGGTCTTCAGCCGTCCGCCACGCGATGTGATGGACCGTCCCCACGGCCACTCGCCCGGGTCTTTCCTCCGGAGCGCAGATTACGTCAGCGATTGTTCCGGCATCGCCCGGTTGCGTAGCATAGCGGAACCGGTTCCCCTCTTGCTGGACCAGCCGCAATCCCATGGTCTCTGTGAGCAGAGCAGCCGTTCTCTGGTAGCCGGCCTCCGTAAGCGTAGCGCTGTGAAATCCATGAATCGCATATTGCGAAGGGACGGGGCCATCGGTGTAGGCTCGCTCAGCTCGGAGTTTTGCGGTAGCGATCAGTTCGATAGCCAAACCGTCAGGATCGGAAAACGAAAGTACCGGTTCGCCAAATCGCTCGGAGGGCTCGCCGTGAGGGACCTGATGTTCCTGGAGCCGCTCCACCCAAAATGGGATGGCGCCTTTTGGCACGGCAAACGAAGTCGCCGTAACTTGCCCAGTCCCTTTCCTCCCCCGGGGAGCCTTTGGCCATGGAAAAAACGTCATGATTGTTCCCGGATGTCCGATGCCATCGCCGTAGTAGAGATGATAAGTGCCAGGGTCATCGAAATTGATGGTGAGCTTTACAAGCAGCAAGCCTAAAACTCCGGTGTAGAAATCCAAATTTTCTTGCGGTTCGCCGGCTATGGCGGTGACGTGATGGATGCCGAGGAGTTGTTTGTCCACGCCGCCCTCCCGTTACTGCTATTCTGTCACGCGCAGACCAGAAAAGTAGGGCATCTTAAATCCGCTATCATATTCTTCGCTTATGGTGATCAAGTTACCCCGGCTCAACCGGTCCCTTCCGGTGCGCCACCAAGCCGCGGATGCCGTGCAGGATGCCATCATGAAAGGATTGCTGCGTCCCGGCGAAAATCTCCGCCAGCGCACGCTCGCCGTCCAGTTCAAGTTGTCGCATTCCGCCGTGCGAGAAGTCCTGCTTGAGCTTGAAAACCGCGGATTGATTGCCAAGAAAGGCAGCAGCTACGCCGTCACGCGCCTCTCCGAAGAGGAGTACGAAGATCTGAGGATGATGCGGCTGCTGCTGGAGCCTTTTGCCTGCCGTTTGGCCGCAGAGCGCTGGCGTCCCGAAATCGCTAACGAGCTCGAGCAGTGCCTGGAGCGCATGCGGTTGGCCTTCGAGCAAGGCGATTTTGCATCCTCGTGGCAATGCGACCGGGACTTCCACCGGATTATTTGGAAGTACCAGCCGAATCGCGTGTTGGAAGCGCATTTGGAGCGAGTCTGCCGGCAGCTTTTCGCTTTCTATCTCTCGCAGAGTTATGCCGACGCGTACTTTCCGCACGCCCCAACCACGCGAATCCTTCAGGAGCATAAGCTCATTCTCGAGGTGCTGCGCACGCGCGACGGTGCTAAGGCTGAGCGTATTGTCCGGCGCATTCTGGAGCGCTCCAGCCGCAAGGCATACCGGATGCTGCGGGAAATCTGGAGGCATGAGGCCTGCGCCCGATGAACATGTATTTTCAATTTCTCCGCCGTAAAGAAAGCTCGCTACTGAGTGGCCGCCGCTTTTTGAACATCCGATGAAATGGCAATGATGCGCAGTGTTTGCCGGATCGCGCTGCTCGCCTGCGTGAGCGTTCTCTCGCTTGCCGCGCAGTCGACCATCTTCGTATCGCGCCACGCGGATCGCTATGGAACCGAGCCCGATCCCGATCTCACGCGGGCCGGGAAACGGCAGGCCGAAGCGCTAAGCCGCCTGCTCGCGGATGCCAACGTGACGCATATCTACACCACCGAACTGTCCCGAACTCGGCAAACAGCCGCGCCCACGGCGCGCCACGCTAAAGTGAAGCCGGTCGTGATTCCGCAGGCTGAGTTCAATGAGCTGATCCGGCGGGTGCGCGCCACGTTGCGTCCCGGCGAATCAACGCTGATCGTAGGGCATCGGCAGACAGTACCGCGTATCGTGGCGGCGTTAGCGGGCAAAAAAATCGAGCCGTTAGGACCATCCGAATATGGCCGCCTCATCGCCATCACCCTGTTCCCTGACGGGAAGGCCAGCATAGTCACGCTCCGCTACGCCGAATAAGCCCTTTTATCGATCGGAGTCTTCCACCGGCCAGCCTAAGGTTACAAGCCGCTTACAATTGGATGACCCAAAATAACTCTGGACGATCCGGCAAAGTTTATCGATAATTGATGGATCACACAAGGGAGGCTTCAATGAAGCGATACGCGTGGCTATTTCTGGTGGCCGGAATCCTCCGGTCGAACCTGGCGGCTCAGGCCACTGAGGGAAGCATTCTGGGAACGGTGGTTGATAAGACTGGCGCAGCCATTGCCGGCGCTCAAATTACCGTGACGAACGTCCAGACAAATTTCCCCCGTACCACAGTATCGAATTCCGCCGGAGAGTACGTCGTTTCCAATCTGCCGCTCGGCTCCTACCAGGTCAGCGCCCAGATGCCGGGCTTCAAGAAAGTGGTGCACCCGCCCGTCGAAATGACCGTCAAGGCTAGACTGCGCGTCGACCTGGAACTGGAGATCGGCGACCTTACGCAGTCGGTCGAGATCGCCGGCGAAACCCCCCTGCTTAAAACCGACACCGCCGAGGTCAGCACGCTGGTGTCGCGGCAGCAGCTCGAGGCGCTGCCTTCGCAGAACCGGCATTTCCTGAGTCTTTCGGTTCTCACGCCGGGCACGTATCGGACATGGACTGCCGGAGGAGGCGATCGCATTGGCGATTTTTCCGGAGGCGAATCCGTGGTGGTGAACGGCCTGAATTCGGGCCAGAACAATTTCATCCTGGACGGCGTTTCCAACAACGTCGAGCTTACTGGCGGCTTGAACGCCGTCCCATCTACCGATGCGATTCAGGAAGTCTCCTTCCAGACCAGCGGCTATTCGGCGGAGTTTGGCCGCTCCGGCGGCGCGGTCGTAAACGTCGCCTTGCGGAGCGGCAGCAACCAATTCCATGGATTCGGGTATGACTATCTCCAGAACGACAAGATTAATGCCAGTCCCTACGACTACAGCGGCACGCATCCTGCAAAACCGCCGCTGCGGAGAAACGTGTTCGGCGGCGGCCTCGGCGGCCCGATCCGCAAAGACCGGATCTTTTTCTTCGGCAACTACGAGGGCCTGCGGCAGCCATCCTCAGTGATCGAATACGACACGGTGCCAACCGCGGCGGAACGCATGGGCGATTTCAGCAAGAGCGGCTGGACGGTCTACGATCCCAAGACTACCAACGGCACGCAGCGCACGGCGTTTCCCGGCAACATCATCCCGGAGAATCGCATCAACCCGCTGATGAAAAAACTCATCGGTATCTATCCGCTTCCGAACTACACCGATCCGAATCCGAATGTGCTGAGCAATTACCTCGCGTTGGTGCGCAACGTGGACAGCCGCGATTCGTTCAACGTGAAAAGCGATGTGAACCTCCGCTCAAACGACACCATGACTGTCCGCTACACCCGGCAGTGGTACGCAAAGGACCGGAGCGGATTCATCCCGGGCAACTGGATCGGCGGCCGTGGAACCCTCAACGGCACCAATGTCGGCCTGACCGAGACGCACGTGTTTTCGCCCAACCTGGTCAATGAGGCCCGCGCAGGGTGGAACTACATCGTCGACGGCAACAAGCTTCTGAATCAGACCACGATTGAGGAGCTTAAGTCGATTCCCGGCGCCGTTGTCGTCCCGGGCTATCCGGATATTTCGATGCGCAACATCACCCGGACGCGCGCCGTGAGGCCGTTGACGACGCTACCGAATCCCTATCAGCTTTGGCAGAGCTCCTACCAGTTCATGGATAATCTGAGCTGGCATAAGGGAGCCCACGCGATCAAAGTTGGAATCGAATTCATTCACCACCGGCATGACGTGGGAAGCTCGGCGGCGGGTGGCGTCAAGTTTTCGACCGATGGATATGCGACGGTAGCAACCGTCGGCGGCACCCGCCCGCCGCGGCTCACGGGTCTTGCCGACGCACTCCTCGGCGAGATCAACCAGCTCACCACATATTTCAATTTCGATAAGACCCGCATGCGCGTCAATCGTGTGGCCGCTTTCGTCCAAGACGACTGGCGCGTCACCCGCAAATTGAGCCTAAGCCTCGGATTGCGGTATGAGAAATTCCCCAGTTGGTCGTTCCAGGGCGATCGCACGGTGAATTTCAACTACGACACCGGCAAGATTGAAGTGCCGGAAACCGCGCGCGGCTGGGTGCGTGACTCCTTGGGCCTGCCCGGAGGCAACCTGCCTTCTAACTACGTCTACTTGCCGCCGGACCAGGTAATCCCGAAGAACATCTCGAAGGATTTCTCGCCGCGCGTTGGTTTTGCGTACTCCATTTCGAGCCGCTTCGTGCTCCGGGGCGGCTACGGAATCTTCTATGCGGGTATCCCCGCCATCGACGAGAACAACACTGCGGGGGCGCCTTTCAGCACGCAGGTGCAGCTCATCGGGGATACCAGAAATGCCGTCCAGTTGGCCGCGGGCTTTCCGGCCGGCGGTCTCTTCGATTCGCTTGCCTCGAACGGCATTCCGATGGCGCAGCACGACCATCGCTACAAAGATCCGTATGTTCAGAAATACAACATGAGTCTTCAGACGACCGTTTTCAAGAAAACTGTGGTCGAGATTGGATATTCGGGCAATCACGCTCTGAGGCTCGATGACAGCGTGAGAATTAATTATCCTCGGCCGGGGCCCGGCGATCTCCAGCCGCGGCGGCCCTATCCGCTTCTCGGGGAAGGCTTCGGGGTCGAATTCCGCGGCTATTCGCACTACAACGCGATGGAGCTTACCGTTCGGCAGCAAATGACCCATGGCCTAACGGTGTTCAGCGCCCTGACGGTGCAGCACAGCTACGGTGCGACCGGCAGCCTGGACCCCTACAATTTCAATTACGGCTATGGCACGCTGTCCACCGATTACGGAAAGCAGTGGTCGACCTCCGTGATTTACGAAGTTCCCTATACCAGAGGCCTGCCACGGCTGCTGCGCCATGCGGTGGGAGGTTGGCAGGCCGCCGGCATCATTCAGTTACGCGGCGGGCTGCCCTTCTCTGTGGCCTCTTCGCAAACTATGAACGACAATCTCAACGCGAGCCGCGCCAACCTTACGCTGGCGAATGGTCCTGCCGAGCTGCCCACCAGCCAGCGCTCAATTGAACGATGGTTCAATACGTCCGCTTTCACCCAGCCGCCGAATTACACATACGGCAATTCGGGCTTCAACATCCTGCGCGGGCCGGGGTTCTCCGAAATGGAGCTCGCCATCCAGAAGACGTTCTCCATCCGCGAGGGAAAGCGGCTCACGTTCCGCGCCGAAGCGGAAAACGCTCTGAACCGCGTAAACCGTGGCCTTCCAGCGTCTACACTGGGAAATTCGGATTTCGGCACGATCCGGAGCCTGGCGGGAGATCCCCGGCTGATGCAAATGGTTCTAAAATTCGCCTTTTAACGCTAGCGAAGCCTCACGACGCGAGTCCATGCGCAGGTCGATATCATTGCTAATGGCCGTCTGCGCGGCCGCGCGACTGTCCGCGGGTGAAACTCCGCTGCGATTTGGAAATGTTCGCCAGCTTTTCGTCGACGAGTTTCTGATCGCCACGAAACAAAACGTCTCGCTACAACTCCACAGCCCGGTGGCCCGCGAAGTGGTTCTCCAGGCGGACCAGCCCTGGGAAGGCCTGACGCTGACATATCCGTGCGTGTTCCGGGATGGCGGCAAATTCCGCTTGTACTACCGCGCGAGCGGACCGCCTATCGGGTCCTCGCGCGAGGCGCAGCGCATGAATTGGAGCTACACGGCAACGGCCGAAAGCGCCGACGGCATTCACTGGACGAAGCCGGACCTCGGGATCGTGCCGTTTCACGGGTCCCGGCACAATAATCTCGTGTGGCCCGTGGAGGGCGAAGAGGGCCATGACGCTTTCCCGTTCAAGGACGGCAATCCGGAGGCGTCCGCAAGCGAGCGCTATAAGGCGCTGGCTAACATCGGCGAGCACCAACTCATCGCGCTAGTCTCTCCGGACGGCACGCATTGGCGGCGCCTCCAAAAAGAGCCTGTGCTGGCTTATCTGCCCGTCGATCCGATGATGGATCCGCCCAATCTCGCCTTCTGGGACGAGCAGCAGCAGCAATACACGGCTTATCTTCGCTATTGGCTCAATTCGCGCATTCGCAGTTTCCGCCGGACCACGTCGAAAGATTTTCGCCACTGGACCACGCCCGAGCCGGTGGATCTCGGCGACTCCGAAATAGAACATCTGTACAGCAATATGACCACGCCGTACGAGCGCGCGCCGGGAATTTACTTCATGTTCGCCAAGCGTTTCGTGCCGTGGCGCAAGGCGGATCCGGCATGGCCGAACGACGGCCTTTCCGAGGCGGTGCTGCTCTCGAGCCGTGACGGCCGGCGCTTCGATCGCACATTCATGGAGCCGTTTGTCAGGCCGGGCCTCGATAAACTCAACTGGCACGATCGCGCAATTATGATGGCGCGTGGGATTCTGGAGACGTCGCCCACGGAACTCTCCGTGTACTATTTCGAGCACTACCGTACCGACACGGTCCGGCTACGGCGTGCGACGCTGCGGCCGGATGGTTTTATCTCGGTTACAGCGCCGTTCGGAGGCGGCGAATTTACAACCAAGCCTTTTGTTGTTGAAGGCCGCGAATTGGAGCTGAACTTTTCCTCGTCTGTAGCAGGTTCGGTGCGCGTCGAAGCGCAGGATGAAAACGGGAAGCCGATCCCCGGATATCGTCTTCAGGATTGCGACGAGATTTTCGGCGATGATCTAGAACGGGTCGTCACCTGGCGTAAAGGCCATGCGGATCTTTTGAATGAGGAGCGGAAGGAGTATCCGAACAAACCCTCGTATCTTATCCCGCTCCTGGGGAAGACGATACGGCTGCGATTCGTGATGAAGGCTGCCGATCTCTATTCGTTCCGTCTACGCTGAACCGGCTACGAGACAGGAAGGAGCTCACATGACCCGCACCCTACCGACCCACCCGATGAGCGGCCATCCGGATCTCGCTTCAGCCGAAGTGAAGGCGCACTACGCTCGTAGTGATCCCGCTGCTTTCGCCTTGCATGACGCGCAACTGGTTATTGCCCGCAGCAACGGATTCGAAAGCTAGCCCAGGCTCAAGGCCTACGTCGATGGCTGGGGCCGCGCGAAAGTCGCAGGGCTCATGCTCGAACAGGACGCCGACCCGGTCGAAGCGGATGCCGAACCGTGGGCACGACCGCGAGCCTGGGCGGAGAAACGGGGCCACGCGGAAATCAGCGAGCTCCTGCGAAGGTACGGCGGGTGATCTCATGCACCCCGATCGCGGCAGCGTTTGTTGTTCTGCTGCCAACGTTGGGCCATCAGAATTCTAAGCGCGCATGCAATTGCAGAAGCCGCGGACCAGTGGCGCTGGTGAACTGCCCAAATCCGGGTGTCTCGATATTCGTTCTCAACCCGGTCCATTGATGCCGGTTGAAGACATTCTGAGCGTCGGCGGAAACCAGGAAACGAAGCCGTTCGTGAATGGTGAACAACTTCTGCAAGGATACATCTTCGCTGAAGTTCGCACAGCCCCTCACATCGGGTAATGTTGCCGTGTTGCCCACGGTGTAGGGCGCAGGAGGAGAGAAGGCGGCAGGATTCAGGTACACGTTTCGCCCCGGCGCGTAAGGATTGTAATCCGCGCAACTGATGCCGGTGCGCATGGGAGCGTTGTTATTTCGAACGGCCCAAACAACGACCAGAGTCGGGTCGCTGCGATTGGTCGAAAGGCGGATGGTCGGCCCGGACTGATAAGTATGGATAGCCGCGACTCGCCAGCCGCCCGCAATCTGCCTGACTACCGGATTGCTGGTATTCAGGAATTTCTTGCCAGGTCCGAATGGCAATTCGTATACCCAGCTCGCGGTGAATGTCTGAGGCCGGTCGTTGACCCCGACGGCTTTCAGCGTATTGTTGATTTCAATGTTCTGGATGAAGTTGGATGAATACGCTTCACCCGCGCCGCTGAATGAGTTGTAATTGGTCAACTGCTTCGAAATCGTGTAGCTGGCCAAAAAGGTTAAGCCCTCGCCAAAACGCTTTTGCGCGGTTGCCTGAAACGAATGATACAGGCTGAACCCGGCGCTGTCCGCGATGTTGTAAATGCTATTGGTGAACTGCGGGTAAGGCCGTAATCTCTGCGCGACCGTTCCTGTAAATCCCGGATACGGAATAGTCAAACCGGCGGCAATCGCGGCCGGCGAGGTGATGCTTTGGTTCAGCAGATCGCCGTATTTCTGCGCGCTCAAGGGAGGACGGTTCATCGGATGTAACTGCGATACAGGAAGACTGTGCGCCAGGTTTCCGACATACCCGACCTTGGCGATGATTCCTCGCGGGAACTCGCGCTCGATGCCGAAGTTTATGTTTTGAGCGCGACCGGCCTTCAGCTTGTGGTTATCCCAGAATGCCGGTTGACTCGAGTTGCCGACCGATGGCCCGATATTCGGAAGGACAGGCGGCACAAGCGGCGCGGGGTTGTCCCAGAGATAGGGCGGAGACGCTATGCCCGAAACCTGATTCTGGAAAACACCCTGCCATTGATACCCGATCTGGGCGTTACCTAGAGAAATCTGAACGCCGCTCTGGAACAATCCCAGCAGATTCACCGAGGACCAACCATTGCCGCCGCGAACCACGGTCTTCGGTGTAAGCGTGTATGCAAAGCCGAAATGCGGCGCGAACGGATGTTGGCTGTTGGCCACATCGGTCTGGCCGTTTCTGCCGGGACCTTTTCCGAAGAATGTCAGCGCGCCCGGCAGGTTTGCAGCGGCAGGATTCGGCAGCCCGGGATCGAACTTGGAAACGCGGGAAAATTTCTCGGTCGGCATCGGCAGCAGGTCAAAGCGCAAGCCATAATCTATGGTCAGCTTGGGAGTGATGCGCCACGAATCCTGAGCATACACGCCGTACGCCCGCAGAATGAAGGTTGAATTCAGCGGAGAGTAATCCGTCAGGAACGAAGGCGCGCCGAGCAGGTAGCTCGCGTAGCCGAGGCCGAGCGACTCCGGACCGGATAGCCCGTTGCCGGTCATCGCGGAGCTCATGGTCACTTGCCCGGCGCAGGCGAAACAGTTTTGGAACCACGTCGTGTTTCGCACGTACGACGCTCCAAATTTGAAGCTGTGCTTTCCTTTGAGCCAACTCAGATCGGTGTTAATGGGGAGAATCAGGGCCGGCTGCCGCACAACACCACCGGTCTGAGTACCGATAGTCCCCAGCGAGGGGATCGACACCGCAGGAGTCTGGTCGGAGAACGGCGTATGATATCCCGCTTTCAAACCGCCCGTAAGGGCTTCTTCATTGGGCGGGCCGGAAAGGCCGTTCTGTGTGCGGTTGCCGCCAACTCGGAAATTGAAAACCTTGTTCGGCCCGATCGTGGCTGTGTAGATCGCGCGCACCCGCCAGACCGGGTTGTCGTTCAGGGCGCCCGTGGCGATCGGGCCGCTCCACAGACCCGGATTCAGGCCCGTAGCCGCGATCTTATCGAAGGCGCCGGTGAGACGGTGATGACCGGCCCCGAAGTTATGGTCAATCTTTAGCGATCCCTTCTGACTATCGAATTTGCTGGCCGCTAACTGACCTACCCAGTTGTTCGTTACACCGGGAAGGTTCGGGGCCGGGAAGAAGGCCTGGAAATATTTGGATACCTTGCTTTGGCGCTCCGCCGGAATCACGTTTCCCGGAAATGGAAGGCGTACGTTCAACCCCTGGCTGTTCACAATAACGTTGAGCGGATCGTAAATCGTGATGCCGGTAGCGCTCCACTCACTGAAGTTCCCCGCCTTCATCGCCGCGGTCGGAACGGTGAGGACTGTTCCACCGGCCTGGGTCCGGTAGTTGAACCCTTCGTAGAGCATATAGAAGAAAGTCTTGTCGCCTCCGCGATAAATCTTTGGCAAGACGACTGGCCCGCCTAACGTGAACCCATACTCGTTCTGTTTGGAAGGATCAGGCTGCGAGGCAAACCAGTTCCGCGCGTTGAACTCGCCGTTGCGGACATACTCATAGAAGCTGCCGTGCAGCTTGTTGGTGCCCGATTTGGACACCAGCACGACGCCAATGCCGCCATTCGCTCCGTATTCAGACGAGTTGGTGGCGTTCAGCCGCATCTCCGAGATCGCTTCAGGCGGGTAGGCGAAAGTGTCCTGTAGTAGATTGTTTCCAGACGTGCTGGCGATTACGCCATCTATTGTGTAGCTCACGCCGCCTTCCTGACCGCCATTGATCGTCGCGGTGGTCACGCCCGTGCCCGGGCCGCCTATGACTCCTGGCAGAATGCCGATGAAACTGGTTGCGTTTCTTGCTCCACCCTGCATGAGCAACGGGAGCTCATTGATTTGCGAGGTAAAGATCGTATTGCCTTCGGTGACGGTGGCCGTATCCACTTTGGGCGCCTCGCCGGCCACCTGAACCGATTCGCTGGACTGGCCAAGTTCCAGTTGAAAATCGATCACCAACGTCGCTGACGCGACAATCTGGATGCCCGGGCGCTCGATTGTCTTAAATCCAGGTGCTTGTACGGTGAGTTGATAGTCGCCAGTGGGCAGCGAAGGAAACGCGTAGGTCCCGCCTTCGTTAACGGCCACCTGTAAAGTAACGGCGGTGGCCACGGCAGTCGCACTCACAACGGCGGTCGGAACCACTGCCCCGGACGGATCGCGCACGATCCCCGTGATACGTCCCACATTTTGCTGCGCGAGCAGCGGGAATGATGCACAAAGAACGCGCGCCGCCGCGGCAAAAACCGCTCGCGGCTTTCGACTGACTAGCACAAGGATCCTCCCTTTTCGATGTATTCCTTCGCTACCAACCGGCGACTATAAGGTCGCGACGGAAGAGTGCTTTGCGCTGGACTAAGAGGACGATCGGATGCCCAACTCTGCCGCGAAACCCGGGCAGATAGCAACCCTCGCGGTTTTGCGGAAAGGTTAAACGCGTCAACAAGGACTGTGGGCCACCACACAATATCGCTTGAGGAATGCCATGTCAAGCGGAATATTCGGAATATTCAGGCGAACTCTCTTGTGGTTTTTGCCGCGAGGAATGAGAACCGCAGGTGAATTGGTCTCACGATTGCACTTTCTAGCGCATTGGCACAATTTGATTGTAGGCAACCCGAAAATCGACCGCGCTTTCGCCGCTTGATTGCGAATCGGTGCGGCGGAACCATGGTCGAGCGCGCAAGATTTACGCGCTGTGAGCGCTGCAGTCGCTTAGTATTCCGGGCGTGAATGCCATGGCAGTTCAGAAAAATAAATTTCGTCAAGGAAGTACCCGTAGAGATGCAGTACGGGCTCTAGCGAAGGCCGCCGTAATAGCCGCCTTTCACACCGGCACTCGGAGTTGGCTTACTGCAAACGAGGTAAGCCAGGATTCCGCCACGAGTGGCCTGCCCACCTCGGATGGCCGGCTGGTTACCGATAACTCGTCGCTTACAGCAGCGTCGGACGATTTTGCGCACATCGTGCATCGCCGCCCAATCGCAGTACTCCAGCCTGGATCCGTGAATGACGTCGTAACGATGGTTCAATATGCGCGGCAACATCAGATCCACGTTGCGGCGCGGGGCCAGGGCCACAGCACACACGGGCAGGACCAGGCAGATGCGGGTATTGTGATCGACATGAGCTCTCTCCACCGCATACGCTCCATCGATGCTGTATCGACGTGGGTGGACGGCGGCGTGAAGTGGATCGACCTGCTGCGGGAGTCTCTCCCGCTCGCTCACGCCAACCGGCAACTATTCGACCGGTGCGTGGCAATCGGAGGCAAGCGGTATCCAGTAGATTCGGTTCCGCTGGACAAAGGGGATTGGCAGAAACACTACGGGCCCTTATGGGGTCTGGTGGTCTCATACAAAGAGCGTTTCGACCCTGATCACATCCTGACCCCAGGTCAGGGAATCTTCGCGTGACGTCCAGCGCCCCGAGAGAGTGATCAGGCTAGCGGCGGGTGCCACTCCGCTCTGTCTCTCGACATCGGCGCGGTCTTGTGGCGCGGGGAGCAGCTTTGCAGACGCAGCGAAACGTGGAGGGGGGTGAGCATGAATGAACAAGAAAACCGACAATTAGTGCAGCAGGCGTATCAAAGTGTTATGGCGCGCGATTTTCAATCCTTTTTGAACTTGCTCGCCGACGATGTTCACTGGGTAATGCCCGAGGTGACAAATGTGCCGTTTGCCGGAACCTGGCATGGGCGCCAACAGGTAGCGCAATTCTTCAGCCGAATGGCCGAGGTTCAGGATATTGTCGAATTCGAGCCGGAGGAATTCATCGCGCAGGGCGACAAGGTGGTCGTTCTGGGGCGTTTCACGATGCGCGTCAGAGGTACGGGCAAAGATGCCCGCTCCGGGTGGGCGCACGTCTGGAAACTCGAAGGTGGCAAGGTCTCTTATATGCGCGAATACGTAGACACGCTCGCCGTAAGCCGAGCCCATACCCCCGGATAGTGGGGCAGGGTCCATCGGAATACCATTCCCGGGATTCGCACGTGTTTCGCAGGAGGCTGACGATCGCGAACGTTCGCACCCCCAAATCCTTGGGACAGGATCTCAGCGTCGAAATTTGCGGGGAACCACGGAGTTCCCTTGGAGAATCTCGTCCCAGTTCAGCGACCTGCCGCCCGGCGCACGCGTACAGCATCGCATGCGCCGATCCTGTTCCTTGAAATAGTCCGGATCGAGATAGATGTTCGGATCAACAGGAGTTTGTGTCAGTGTCTCGGGCGGCCCCGAGATAGAGCATCGCATCGGCGTCCTCTCCGGATACCATATTGATCAGCGCATGGATCAGTTCGGCTACTGAAGCAATGGTCGGGGGGAGGGCTGTGACTGGCGTCGCCTTCATCTTCTCGATTTCCTCTGGCACTGCCGCCGCACCGGCCAAGGCCAGATTGCATAGCATTCTTGCGGCCGAGTGCATGGCAGTCAAATAGACGTGCGACAACAGGTTTGGTTCGTGACAAGCGTATCAATCCTGTCAGCATCGCGATAACTGTTGGCAATGTGACAAACTTTGCATTACAAAGTCTTTTGCCGAAGCAATAGCTGAGCGTGAGCTCACAATAGCGAGGGCGAAGATTGCGCACCTCACCAACCGACGCGTGCTGGTCTTCCTGCTCGGGGTAGTCACGGCCAGCGGGAGGATTTCGAGCGCACGTTCCGGGTGCTGCGCAGCCTGCTCGCCGAATCGGGGTCACCGAGCACGCGCGCCTGTTCGGGCGATCCTGTTCGCCCGCAGTGGCATCCATTTGACGCGATTTATCACTATAATATTGCGAGTTCAGACTCGGCTGATCTGACGGCGGAGCGATCATCACCAACATCGCTAATTACGTCTCCTCCCCCGGCGGGCGCATAATCGCCTACTGGGTGACCACCGCGCTGCTCGTCTTTGAGCTGGTTCTAGGAGGTGTATGGGATGTCTTGCAAGTGTCTCTGGTCCGCGGGGTCATCGACCGTCTGGGCTACCCTTCCTACTTTCTTGTCATCCTGGGAATCTGGAAACTCCTTGGCGCTATTGCGTTGGTGGTTCCGCGGTTTCCTCGACTAAAGGAGTGGGCTTACGCTGGCGTGGTCTTCAACTTCACAGGAGCTGTCGCATCACACTTAGCCTCGGGATTTGTTGAGCCCGGCACGCTGGTGTACGTGATCGCAATGACGGCAGTCGCATTTGCCTCCTAGGCGCTCCGTCCGCCGGGGCGCCGCCTCGGTCCGTGTTGACGCGTTGCATAAGCGACCTGCGCACGAGTGCGCCTGCGGGAGCCCGAGCGGCGAAGACGTCCGATACCGGTGTGAGTCATGCTATACCATACCCAAATGCGGCTGGCAGCTCTACTTGCGATGGCGGCTATACTCGGCAGATCGCAAACACTGCCGACGGGGATCCGGTTTCAGCAGGGTGCGGCGTGCAATACGGTGCTGATCGGGGATACGACCGCCGTTTATTGTGCAACCTCCGCCAAAGTGACCCGTGTTCTCCTCACTCATGCTAGACGCGATGCGATCTCAGCAGGGAGTGCATCGGTTATCGTTTCCGCGGCGGAGAAGGACCTCTTTGCGGCGCCGGCGGCGTTTTGGGACAAATTCGAAGCAGCACGGTTCCACGACTATGCGCAGCAAACGACTAAGGTGCCTGTAGCGCCGCTCCGGGTTGACAGGACCGTTTCGGACGGAGACACACTCAACATCGGCGGAATTCGGGTCCGGGTTCTCGCGACGCCAGGCTACACACGCGGCGCCGTTTCCTACATCCTGGAATCCGGAGGCAAGCGGATCGCGTGCACCGGTGATCTCATCTATGGCGACGGAAAGCTTTTCGATCTTTACAGCTTGCAGGACGCGGTCCCGGAGGCGAAGGCACGAGGATACCACGGATATGCCGCGCGAGCGGGAGACCTCATCCGCAGCCTGCGCAGAATCGCAAACGAAAAGCCGGACGTTATTCTGCCCGCACGGGGGCCCGCGATCACCGACCCCCGAGGCTCCATTGTCCGGCTGATCGACCGGTTGCAGTCTTTCCTGCAAAGCCACTTCGAGACCGACGCGCTTCGCTGGTATTGGGGCGACGAAAACCATCGCATCCGTTCGCGGGCCGTGGAGCGCCCGATGGACATCATGCCCATGGCAGAGCAATCGAAGCTCCCCGCCGACATTTTGGCGATCGGCAATTCGCGAGTGATTCTGTCGAAGACCGGGGGTGCGTTCGTCGTGGATGCCGGATACCGGAATCTTTTGTCCGAATTGCGTAAGCTTCGTGATGCCGGACGGCTCCGGACCGTGGAGGGCATCTGGATTACGCACTATCACGACGATCACACCGATTACATCACCGGCATTTCAGAGGAGTTCCACTCGCCGGTTTACTTCACTCAACGGATGTCCGAAGTGATGAGCAAGCCCGGAGCATTCCGCCTGCCGTGTCTGACGACAACAGGAGTTCCGATCTCCGGGGCGAAGCGTGACGGAGAAACGCTGGATTGGCATGAGTGGAAGTTCACGTTTTGGTACTTCCCGGGGCAGACGCTGTACCACGGCGGGCTGGTCGCAAAACGGGAAGACGGGCAGAGCTATCTGTTCACCGGAGACTCGTTCACCCCGTCGGGTATGGACGATTACTGCATGCAGAACCGAGACATTCTGCGTCAGGGTGAAGGATATGAACTATGTCTGCGTAGAATCGCCTCACTTCCGGAAAACACGTGGCTTCTGAACCAGCACGTAGAGCCGATATTCCGATTCACAGGCGCGCAGCTGAAGCGCATGCAGACCGAGCTGTTAAAGCGCTCGGCCGTGCTCGCGCAGTTGTCGCCTTGGCCGGACATCAATTACATGGTGGACGAGTCGTGGGCGCGCGTGTTTCCGTATGGTTCGAACATCGGTGTAGGGCAAACGGTCGACCTGGAGTTGCGTATCACAAACCACGCTCCCAAGACGATGACTTACAAGACTTCATGGAACCCTCCGGCCGGGCTGGAAATGATTCGCGCGGAGAAAGAGCGTGAGATCGCCCCGCGGCAGGACGGAGTGCTGCGGGCCCGTGTTCGCGCCACCGCCCCAGGGCTGCACGTCGTCACTGCTGACTTGTCTTTCGAGGGCCGCGAACTGAAGCAGTGGACCGAAGCATTGGTTCGCGTCCGCTGATGAGGTAGGTCGAGCCATCCGGCCGCCGATCGCGCCCTACGCGGGCGCAAGACGGTAGGTAGTCGACTCGGTCGAACATTCCGATATCGAAAATTTCGCCGTCGGCAAAAGGCATTCGGTCACACGCTGCGTTCGCTAATCGCCACGCCCATGTGTGGCGCGACCGTCCATAGCCCCGGTATTGCACATCGAGATCTGTTCAATCCACGCGCCCGCGTGGGCCGATGTCACGGGATTTCAGGCAAGCGGTTAACTGTTCCCGCTGAGGATCTGTTTGACCCGTTCTGCCACTATAATTTCCTCTCCCGGCAGAAGGTTGTATGGGAAAATTCCCAAGCCTTTCCAACGCGGCCGATAGCGAGTCAAATCGGTTGCGATGATCCCTGGTTCGCCTTCACGCAGCCGCTGCATCATTTGCCCCAGGGTCACGCCTAATTTACCTTCATCCCACTGGATCGAGAGGCGGGGCGAGTGGCTATAGTCGTCGTTCGGCGTCAGCTCGGTGAACACCGTCGGAACGCTTCTCAACCGTTGGGCAATCCGGTCCAGCATCGCGTGATATTCCCGTCGCTCTGCCGCGTGGTCTTTTTTCAAGCAAAGCTCGACTGCCGTCAACAGGCCCACAATCTCTTCCTTCCCGACTTTGGCAATACGGGCGAAATAGTTGTTCGGTGCACTGTTGGCATAAGCTTTCTTAACCAAATCCCTGCGGCCCATCAGAATGCCGCTGCACTGCGGACCGCGCAGGTTCTTGCCGCCGCTGAATGCCACCAGATCCGCTCCCATTTTCACGAACCTGCCGAGGTTCTCCGGAGGTGGGATCTCCGCCGCCGCATCCAGAATCAAGGGCACGCCGGCCTTGTGGGCGATCTCGATCATCTCCGGCAATTCGACCTTGTGACCGAGACTGTTGTGGCTGAGGACCATCACCAGGGCAGCGGTGTTCTCGTTGATCGCCGCGCGGACTTCGTCCGCTGTTTCGGCTTCCACTAACTTGATGCCGACCATCCGAAAGGCATGGTCGTACGGATTGCGATGGGCCTTCTGAATGACCATCTCGCTTTTCATTCCAGTTAGGTCCGGCAGCCGTCGCATTTTCTTGACGTCATCACCGGCAGTGACGGCACAAGTCGCCAGGCATAGCGCCGCCGACGCGCCGGCGGTAACAAATGCAGCTTCTGCCCCGGTCAGCTCGGCCAGCCGGAGTCCCACCTTGTCCTGTAAGTCCTCGATCGACACGAAGTTCTGCGAGGCCTGTTGCATGGCCTTAATTACTTCGAGCGGCATCAAGGTTCCGCTGAGTGTCGTCAATGTCCCATATGCGTTAATAAACGTTTTCACGCCCAGCTTTTTGTAGATATCCGCAGGCGGGCGCACGATACTCGACGGCTGCGGAGCCGCGGGCAATGCCGCGGCCGTCATCGTCAGTCCGGAGCGTACAAATTTTCTTCTCGAAAGTGCTTTTCTATTCATAACTCAGAACACCACCTGACCGAGTTGAATGGTTTGCGGTTGCCGGCGCCAAAAATTTTCCGGAAGCCTTTTACAATGCAAAAACCGTTCCGAGCTCCGTCGCTCCCGCGAACCCATCTCCCATTACCGCGACTCTCAAAACAGCCGAGTCCAACTTGGCTACCTTCCAGCTTTACGTCTCCCGGAGTGTGCCACAGGCACTCCACGGAATAGTCCCGTCGTACCTGGCCTTGAGCCGGTCCCAGATAATGAAAAACCGGTCCTTGCGCCAGACAACACTGCGTTTCCGAATGCTTGCCGTTGTCGTCGGGAAGGATCGTTCGCGAAATCCCCACTCTCCATCCATTCGGCAGATCTTACAACCAATTTATGCTGAAGTCGACCGTGAAGACTGCCGTCCAGAAAGACGATATCACTGCCGGTCTGATCCGCAGGTTTAAGGATATGATCGCCGACCGGATTCTCGTCCCTGGCTGCAAACTCCCTCCGGAACGTGAACTCGCCAGCCGCTTCGGCGTCAGCCGCTCGTCGCTGCGCCAGGCCTTGAAAGTGCTGGAAATCATGGGGGTGCTCTCGCAACGGGTGGGCGACGGCACCTATCTGAACTCCTCTGCCGCCGCCATCCTCGGAGAGCCTTTAGATTTCCTCGTTCTGCTGGACGATATCTCGCACCACGAGTTGTTTGAGGCGCGCTTGATTGTAGAGCCGGAACTGGCCGCACGCGCGGCTGAGCGAGCTACTGTGGAGGACTTGGCAGCACTCCGGCGCGAGCCGAAGGCGTTGGAAGCGGGCCGGAGCGAGTCGAGGATTATCGAAGCCGACCTGGGCTTTCACGCCGCGATCTTCCGCGCCTCGGGCAACCGCGTGTGCCAAGCGATGTTCCCGGTGGTTCAACGGGCGCTGATTGCCAGCATGCGTTACAATGCCCGCCGCGATGACGTGCGCCCACGCTCGCGTTTCATACCCCCATCTATGAAGCGATCCTCAAACGCGATGCCACAGCCGTGCGACGCCGCATGATTGCGCACCTGGCCGAAGCCAAGGCCCTGCTCGCACCGGTTCGCACGAGTGGTCGTACCATTCGCATTGCGGAACACCTGCGGCCGCTGCGCGATCGGGCGTAATTCTATTGCCCGCACTCTCGTGGACGCGGAAGGTAAGCGCTTCTCCCGGTTGAGCTCTCTTGACCAGGCCTACGCAACCCTGTTATCACCATAGCTATGCATCGTGCACGATCCAGTGGGAAGACGAAGCTGAAAATCGGCCGGATGGGCTTGACCGATCGTGTTCACGAGAAATTGAAGGAGCTAATTCTCGACCAGAAACTCGGGCCCGGAACATACCTCAACATAGACCGGTTGTGCCGCGAACTGGACGTCAGTAGCTCGCCTTTACGCGAAGCGCTGGCGCGTCTTTCTGCCGAGCGCCTTGTTCGCTTCGAGCCGTTCATTGGCTATTCCGTGGCGGAGGTCCCCGACAGAAAGTACTACATCGATTTGATGGACGTTCGACTTCTGTTGGAGTGCCATGCGGCCCGCGTAGGCGCTGCGAACAATAACTCCTCTTATCTGGCCGCTATGGAGGCGGCAGTCCGGGCGATGGAAAAATTGCCGTCAGGTTCCCGCTACAAAGAGTATCGGGTTTTCAATTCTTGGGATGCAAAGTTTCACGCTGCGTTGGTTGAAAGCGCCGAGAGTCGTCCCCTGATCGAGGCGTATAAGGGTCTTCACGTGCATCTGCACATCGCGAGGCTGTACATGCGGTCCGGCGGTTTCGACGTGACCTCGGCAGTTCGTGATCACCGGCGGATTCTGGAGGCCTTTAAGACGGGAGACCCAGCCGATGCGGAGGCCGCAGTTCGGAACCACCTTGCAAACATCCAAGTGCTCAAGCGCTGGGATGAGGCGAATGCCGAGGCTGCTAGCCAAAGTTGAGCGCGATCGAAGAGAACAATGGGAATCCTTCTTTGCTCGATTGCGATTGCGTTTTTCACCGCTATGTACCTGCTGCTCGGGCAGAGCCAGAAACGCGGTGTGGAGCCGATCGGCATTAATCTGGCGGCTTTTATTACGGGCGCTGCGATTAGCTTGTTGGTAGCCCTGCCAGTGTCATCCGCTTCATTTCCTCTGCCTCTGATCCTGGTCGGATCTCTCATTGGAATTACGGCTGGTTTGGGCCTACTGGCAACAACCATTGCCGTTCGTGGCGGCGTTCCCGTCAGTATTGTGAATGGGGCGGTGAGCCTTTGCCTCATCGTGCCGATTCTGCTTTCGTCGGTTCTGTATCACGAAATGCCAGAACCGCGGAAATGGGTTGGTGTCCTGCTCTCAGGCGTGGCTATCGTCTTAATTCAGAAGGAGCAACGATGAGAATGGCCTGGGTAGCGATTGCATTTTTGGCGAATGGCTCGGCCCAGTTTCTGCAGAAGTATTTGCACGCGATCGGCCTCGGCGCCTACCAAAAAACTGCGCTGGTGACCTTATACGTGGCAGGGGCATTGTTTGCCGTGCTATTGCTCGTGTGGTTTCGCGGACGGCTGAGTCCGCGCGAAGCGCTATTTGGCATGGGCGTAGGTTTAGCATCGTATGCGGGAAATGCTGCCATGCTTCGAGCTCTGGGCGACACACCCGCATACATCGTCTTTCCCATGGCGGTTGGCGGCCCGATTCTCGCCGTCGCGATTGTTTCCCGTCTGCTGTTCGGCGAGCGCATTGGCCCTTACGGCAAAGTCGGAATTCTGTGCGGGTTCATCGCAGTGATTCTGCTCACGGTTGGCTAACTCTCTTAATTTCAACTACATTGCTGGACGATCCGGTTCACTTAACCGTGCATCGTGCATTTTTTATTGACAGCCGGAGGGTGTTGCGATAATCTCCCGTTGAACACCGCTCAGAACGGAACAGGAACGGGAATGCACTACGGAATGTACGTTGGAAATCGCTCAGCGCTGGTTCTGATATTTGTCGCCGGTGCAGCCGCTGCACAGCCTGGGAGCAGTCCGATTCGCCTTGAAAATGCAACGTATCGTATCGAGGTCTCTCCCGAAAACGGCGCGCTGAGCCGGATTTACGATAAACAAAGCCGCACCGAGCTGATTTCCGAACCCAGACTAGCGGACAATTTTCGGCTGCTCATACCGATTCCTGGCCTGGAAGGTAATTACGTCCTTGGAACGGAGCAAAAGCTGGCGCGCCATGAGCAGAACGGCAGCCTGCTGACTTTGTACTGGCAATCTCCGCTCACCAACTCCAAAGGAAAATATGACGTCGACGCGCGGATGACGATTGCCCTTACGGAAGACGCAGCCGAGGTCAAACTATTCTTGGGCAACCGCTCGAACCGGAGCATCGATGAAGTCTGGTACCCAGTGCTGGGAGGAATCACGGGCATCGGAGAGCGCGAGAATACGCAGGAGACGATTAATGTCGGGGGATGGAGCACGGGCACACGCCTCTTTCACCATTTCCCCTCGCTTGCCGGCGGCGCACTGGGCATTCCGTTCGCGGAGACCTACTGGACGTATCCCGGCGGCATTTCCATGCCCTGGTTCGATCTCTCCAATACTCAAATGAAACGGGGCGTATACATCGGCATTCACGATCCGATAAGCCGGTATAAGGCGCTTCGGTTTGAGCTGCACCCGGGATTGGCCAACCGGCAGGGCGAGAACTGGCCCACGAAGGAAGAGGTTAAGGCCGGTGAGCCTGTCGGCATTCTCTGCCATTGGTCGCTGTTTCCCTACATCAAACCGGGAACGAGTTTCGAAGGACCGCCGGTTCACATCCAGTTCCACGATGGTGATTGGCACGCTGCAGCACGTGTTTACCGCGAGTGGTTTCGAGCGAATTTTCATCTGAGCGACCGAAGCAAGAACTGGATGTATGGCGAGCCCGGCTTTCTTGACACGATGTTCCTGCTGCCGGAAGGCAATGTCAAATTTCGCTTCGATGACATTCCGCGCTGGGCTGCTGCCGCTCAAAAGTACGGCATTAACTCCGTCTTGATTAGCGGCTGGAACGTCGGCGGCCACGATGGTGGTTACCCCGATTACAAACCCGATCCGCGGCTTGGCACATGGGAGGAATTGAAAGCAGGCATCGAGGAGTGCCACCGTCGCGGCATCAAGGTGTTCTTTTTCGTGAATGTGCAACCCGCGGAGATCAATACGGAACTGTACAATCAGAAGCTTTCGAAATTCGGCCAGCAGACCAAGTACGGGGAACCGCGTCACTACGGCTGGGGAATGGGGTCGCTTGGAGCGCGCCTGGGCTTCACCCGGAGGCCGCTCCAGGCGATGAGCTCCGGCATTCCCGAGTTCCGTAAAATCATTGTCAGCCAAATGGAGCAACTAGCTCGCATTGGGGCTGATGGCGTGCATATCGATAAGCTCTGCCCCGGCGGCATGGACTTTAATCCACTGCTGAAACTGAGTCCCGACCAAGCCATCTCGCAAGGGCAGCTCGCCGCTGTTCGAGAAATGCAATCGGCTTGCGGTGCCATTCAGCCGCATTTCTCTATCTCGGCCGAATGCCCATGGGACCGGCTGCTGGAGTACACGGGAGTGGGCTGGTCCTGGCATCAGCCAGCGGGGCAGCACGTCCCGGTGTTCAAGTACACCTTCCCCGAGCTCTACCTGCCTACGATGGCTGCTCAACAGCCGTATGACTACACCGCCGTGAACAATGCGATGCGGTACGGCTACCAGATCTTCGTCGGGCCGGGGAACTATACCGAGTCCATGGATTACGGTCCATTTCGTCCGCTGGCGAATTACATAAAAGATGTGATCCGGCTCAGGAAGGATCTGCGCGAAACGATCTATTCTGGTGAGTTCCTGGATACCTTGGAAGCAAAGGTGACTGGAGCCGCTGATACCGGATACGGCGTTTTTCGGAATCCAGCCACCAGAAAACGGGCCTGTGTCGTGGTGAACTATAGCCGTGAACCACGCGAGGTCTCCGTATCCGGCTTCGAAGGCCGCGATCGAAGCGCCGTTCGGATCTACGAGCCTGCCGGAGAGCCCCGCCAGGCGACCCTGCCCACGGATGTACGTTTATCCGGTGAGCGCTTCGCCGTAGTTGCCGAGGAATAACGGCGGACTTTTGGTAGAACCGCACGCAGAGGAACCCGGTGCGACACAGGTGGGGAATAATCGGTTTCGGCGAGGCGGGTCGTGCTTTTGCTGCCCAGCTTTCAAAGCAGAACGGAGCCAGGCTCTTCGTGACGGATCCCCTGCTAAACGGGACGGCTGCATCGCCCGTGCTGCGCACCAAAGTCGGCGCTATATCCGCCGAAGTTATCGATGATATCGCCACGCTGGTGCAAAAAGCCGAAGTTTGCCTGTCACTGGTCACGCCAACATCGGCCTTGGCGGTGGCGCACGCCGCAGGACAGGCTTGGCGCGAGGGACTGTTCATTGACTGCAACTCCGTCTCTCCGGACGAGAAGCGTGAGATGGCCGGTTGTTTTCCCCCGGGAGCTTTCGTAGGCGCCGCGATTCTGGGTTCGATCGCGGGCGAGGGCACCGACAGCCGGATCGTGCTAGATGGGCTCTCTGCCGAGAAAGCTGAGGAAATTCTGAACGCCGCCGGATTCCGGAGCAAAGCGATCAGCACCAACGTGGGCGCTGCCGCGGCATTAAAGATGTGCCGTAGCGTTTTCATGAAGGGCATCGAGTGCCTGTTGATCGAAACGATGCTGGCCGCATCCGAGTTCGAGATCACTCCGGCCGTGCTTGAAAGCGTGGAAGATACTCTGCAGAGGTTCGGATTCGCGGGTATGGTTGAAATGCTTGTCACCACGCATGCGGTCCACTGCCGGCGCCGGTCGGATGAAATGGAAAAGGTTTCAGGCATGCTCACGAGTATGCGGCTGCCGAATTCAATGTCTGCGGCATCAGGGCAATTGCTGGCCGCGAGCGCGCGATTCGGAGTAACCGGATATTTTCAGGGGCAACTCCCGCCCGGCGCGCGGCCGGTCATCGAGTATTTGAAGCGCAAGTATAAGGAGAATTTCTGAATGGCATCTCTTGAAGGAAGAATCGCGATCGTAACCGGTGCGGCGCAGGGCATGGGGCTGGAGACGTCATGTGAGCTCGCTCGCCGCGGCGCTGTTGCCGTTCTGGCTGATATCAACCGCGAAAAGCTTCAGGCCGCGGTAGGCAAGGCCAGGATCGCCGGAAAAGCCGATTGCTTTGGCATGGATGTCAGCCGCAAGAGCGACTGGGTGGAGACGGTACGCGAGGTCGAGGCCCGATATGGTTCCGTGGACATCCTGGTGAACAATGCCGCTATCTTCACCGTGAAGCCATTCGAGGAAATCCCGGAGGACGAGTGGGACCGCGTATTCGCTGTGAATGTGAAAGGCATCCTTTTCGGCTGCCAGGTTGTTGCGCCTGTGATGCGAAAGAGAAAATGGGGACGAATCGTGAACATGTCTTCGCAGGCCGGCAAGACTGGAGGGCTTTTGATTGGCGCGCACTACTCTGCGACTAAAGCGGCCGTTATTTGCATGACTAAATCGTTTGCCGCGGCTTTGGCGCCGGATAACATCACTGTGAACTCGATCGCGCCTGGAATCATGGCCACGGACTTTCTTCAGGGTGTGCCTGGAATCGAAAACTTCTTTCCCCGCATTCCGATGGGCAAGAAGCCGGGTGATCCGCGGGACGTCGCAAACGCAATCGCCTTTCTCGTAAGCGAGGAAGCCGGTTACATTACTGGCGAGATCATGGATGTAAACGGTGGTTTGCTGATGGATTAGGGAGATGCAAAATCCGTTTGACTTCTCCGGACGCACGGCGTTAATCACGGGCGCCGGCCGCGGCATCGGGCGCAGCACCGCAATCGCATTGGCTGGCCTCGGGGCGCAGGTGATGGTGGCGAGCCGCTCAGCCGCTGAATTGGCCGAGGTCGCCTCAGCTATAGAATCCGGGGGTGGAATTGCGAAGGCAGTTGAAGCCGACCTAACCCGGCAGGACACTCCCAGGAACCTGGTGGCCACCTGCATCGATGCATTCGGCGGATTGGACATCCTGGTGAATAACGCCGGACAGGTCGTCAGAAAACCAGCGGTAGAAACACTGCCTGAAGACTGGGATGCCTTATTGAACTTGAACTTGAAAGGAACGGCGGAGATGTGCCGCCAGGCCGTACCCTTTCTGCGGAGAAGCCAAAATGCTGCAATCGTCAACATGTCGTCCATTACTGGCCTGATCGGGACGCCGCTCCGCGCAGCATATGCTGCTACGAAGTCAGCGATTCTCGGGTATACACGCGTTTTGGCGAGAGAAGTAGCCGCGGATGGGATCAGAGTAAACGCCGTTTGCCCGGGATTTATCGACACGGCTTTTGTCGCATCAGTTGTGGGTAATCCGAGTGTAATGGCCGACGTCCTTCGGCACATCCCGATGGGAAGGATTGGATGCGCCGAGGAAGCTGCCTGGCCAATTGTATTCCTGGCGTCGAAAGCCGCCTCATACATCACCGGCCAGGCGATCGTAATTGATGGCGGCTGGATGCTGTTCTGATGCCAGCTTACGTCGGAGTCACCGATTCGCCTGCGGGTGACGATCTTTCCATCGAGCGGGAGGTCCTGGCCGGAGTGCAGGTTGAAAATGTCGTATGGGCCAACGCTGCCGATCTTCAGCGTGAACTCGCCCAATGTGATGCCGTGCTCTGCATGCATGCGCCATTAAACCGGGCTGTGATCGGGTCGCTGGCACGCTGCCGCGCAATCGTGCGGTACGGAACGGGTCTGGACAATATCGATTTAAGCGCAGCCGCCTCAGCGCAAATACCGGTTGCGGGTGTTCGTGATTACTGCACCGAAGAAGTCGCTAACCATACCATTTCGCTGTTACTGGCGTGGAATCGACGGCTATCGGAGTACGGCGAAATGGTTCGTAGCGGAATGTGGAACGAGAAGCATAACACGACCGGAAACTGGGGATACCGTCTGGAGCGGCTCAGCAGTTTCACTCTGGGCCTGTTCGGTTTCGGTCACATCGGCAGGGCGGTGGCCGCGCGGGCGCGGGCACTCGGAATGAAGGTTCTGGCGCACTCGCCGTCCCTTATTAGCGGCACCTCTTCCCCTGAGCATGTACAGCCAGTGGACCGTGCCGAATTGCTGGCGCGATCCGATTTCCTTTCCCTGCACCTTCCATTGACCGACCAGACTGCCGGCATCATCAACCGGGAAACATTGGCTTCCATGAAACACGGAAGCGTTCTCATCAACACGGCGCGCGGAGGGCTGGTGGATGAGCAGGCTTTGGTTGAGGCGCTTCAAACCGGCAAACTGGGAGGCGCGCTCCTGGATGTGTACCGGTGTGCCCCGCTTCCTCTGGACCATCCGCTGCGCCAATGCAGAAACGTGATATGCACACCACACGTAGCCTTTTACTCCGAGGGTGCTCTCCGCGAACTCAGACGGCGCGCCGCGGAGCAGGTGCGTCGCTATTTGCGACCAGGAGAATGAGCGAATGCGCATCGCGGAGATCGAAGTTTTCAATCTCTACATGGAATATCCCGCCAGGCGCGGATTCCGCTATGCGGGCGGAGAAGTGACCGGGCGTGTTTCTACGCTGCTGCAGGTCCACACGGATACCGGTCAGGCGGGCCTTGGCGCCTCCTACGCATATCCGGATATTGTGCGGACGATCATCGAAAATCATCTTCGCCCTCATCTGCTCGGGTCGGATCCGCGCGAGGTGGAGTCGCTGTGGGACAAGATGTACGGACTTACGCGCTGGTATGGGCGCAAAGGCGCGGCGATGTCCGCACTGGGCGCGCTCGACACGGCATTCTGGGACTTGCGGGCCAAGTCGCTCGGAAAGCCGCTTTACCGGCTGCTCGGCGGCGAGCGGAACACCGTTCCTGCCTATGCGAGCGGGCTGTTTTGGCAGGACGATCTTTGCGAGCTTGAGCGAGAAGCGCAGCGGCACCGCGGCTGCGGATTTCGCCGCGTGAAGACACGGCTGGGTCGCGGCGAATCTTACGATGTTGCTGCGCTAGAGGCAATCCGGCGCGGCCTCGGGCAGGATGGCGACATCCTGGTTGACGGTTCGCATCGCTACACGCTACAAACGGCTGAAAAGTTGGGGCGAATTCTGGCCGAGCAGCGAGTCTTTTGGTTTGAGGAGCCATTTCCCCCGGAAGACATCGACAGCTATGTCGCACTTCGGCCAAAAATTTCCGTCCCACTCGCAGCCGGAGAAAATGATTTTGGATTCCAAGGCTTTCGCGAAATGCTTCGGGCCGGCGCTCTGGGCGTAGCGCAACCGGACGCTTGCCGCGCGGGCGGCATTTCGGAGTGCCTTCGCGTCGCCCGAATGGCCGCGGAGCAAGGGGTCGGAATCGGCACGCATACCTGGAGCGACTCCGTTGCGCTCATGGCTAACGCTCATTTCGTTGCGGCCATTCCGAACGGTTTGACCGTGGAGGTGGATCAGACCGGAAATCCGTTCATCGATGATCTTCTCGCCGAGCCTCTTCGGATCGAGGACGGCCTGTTGTATTTGCCGGACGCTCCGGGTCTGGGTATCGAGCTGAACCAGGCAGCGCTGAAGAAGCTGACTCTTTCGCCTGGCACACCGATTCCGAACGGAAATTATTCCGATCTGATATTTGGCGCTGAATACCTGACGGCGCCTCCGCCTTACGAGGTGAGTTGAGGGACATCGATGCGCGTCGCGGTCGGGCAGATATCCTCGGAATCCAATCACTTCGTGCCCACAGAATGCGAGCTGGAGTTCTTCCGCAAGACCGGTTTCCTGCTCGAAGCAGCGGAATTGTTTACGCTGCGCGGGACTACGGGCGAAGTCGCCGGCATCCTTTCGGTTCTGGAGACGGATGCCGAGACGGAGGTTGTACCCTTGCTGGCGGCGCGCGCCAATTCAGGCAGTCCCCTTTCGGCAAATTGCTATGGATATCTTCGCTCCGCGCTGCTGAACGAGCTTGATCGGGCTCTGCCTGTCGATGGAGTCGTGCTTTCGCATCACGGATCCATGGCCGCTGTAGCTGAATATGACCCCGAGGGCGACATTGCCGCGGAAGTTCGGCGGCGGATTGGCGCTCGCATTCCGTTGATCATGACATTGGATCTGCACGGAAATATCACGCGCCGCATGATGGAGGCGTGCACGGCCATTCTGGGCTACGAGGAATATCCACACCGCGACACGTTCCGGACCGGCGCCCGCGCGGCTGAGCTGCTTCTTCGCACGATTCGAAACCAGGTCTCTCCAGTCATGAGCTGCGCCAAACTGCCGCTTCTGCTCACAGGATTTCACGGCACGACAGACGGCGATGCGCCGTTTGGACGGCTGATGCGCCGCGCCAAGGCGCTCGAAAAAGGCGGCGATATTCTTTCGGCCTCCCTGTTTTTTGTAGGGTCGTATATCGATGTTCCCGAAATGGGAAGCAGTGCGGTGGTGATTTCCAACGGCGATCCACAGCGTGCCGCGAGCGCAGCCCGGGGGCTTGCGGCTGCGTTCTGGCTTGCGCGCGATGAGTTCCACGTAGAAACCGTATCGGTGAGTGAGGCTGTGAGGCGCGGTCGAGCGATCGAAGGCGGACCGATCCTGTTGCTCGATACGGCAGATACCACCGGTGGCGGAGCAGCAGGAGACGGCGCGGGATTAATTCGAGGCCTGATCGAAGCCGGGGTCTCGGAACCCAGCCTGGCAACGGTTGTAGATCCCGAGGCCGCGGAAGCGTGCTCCCGCGCAGGCTCTGGGGTACGCATCGATATTGATCTTGGGCATAAGATCGATCCCGCCTGGGGATCGCCAGTTCCAGTGACGGTAACCGTCGAGCGCATCTTCGAGGGGAGGTTTCTTTATAGCGGAGGTATTTTAGGGGGTACGTGGGCCTCAATGGGGCGGTCGGCGGTGGTGAGCACGGGCGGCCTGAAAATCCTCGTCGCGACATATCCCACTTACGAATGGGCCGACGAGCAATATCGCGCGGCCGGCCTCGACCCGCGAAATGCTAAATTTGTCGGCGTGAAAAACATGATGAATTTCCGCTATGGCTACGGCGAGTTCGCGAAAGGTTATTTCGTGCTCGACCTGCCCGGGCCGACACCTCCGGACATGCGCATGCTCCCTTTCCAGCGAGTACCGCGCCCCATTTTTCCCCTGGACAGCTTCGACGCAAAGCCGGAAATCGAGCTGTTTTTTAATACACGAGAGGCGTGTGCATGAAGATCATCGATGCACACCATCATCTCTGGAACACCCGCGTTCTGCATTATGAGCTGTTCGATTCGGTTCCGGCTCTCAGACGGCCGTATCTGGCACGTGACTACGAAAACGTTGCGGCTGCGAACCGGGTGGAATCGTCAATTTGCGTGGAGGCGGCATCCGCAGGTACGGACGGCTGGAAAGAGACGCTGTGGTTGCTGGATGAAAGCCGGCGGGCGCCGGTGGTTGCGGGTATCACAGCCTGGGCGCCTCTTGAGCAGCCCGGACTGGACAGTTATTTGGAGAGGTTGCGCCATACCGCGGGCGCCCGGGTCGCGGCGGTCCGGCGGTCGTTCGAGTTCGAACCCGACGAATTCCCCGCGAGCGAAGAGGTCATCGCAGGCGCCAGGGTTTTGGCGCGATTCGGGTACAAATGCGAGCTGGTGCTGTTCGAGCGTTCGCTACAGTCTGCGCAGGCATTGATTCAGGCGTGTCCAGAAACGGAATTCATCCTGGACCACGCCGGTAAGCCGCACATCCGCGAAGGTGTCGACCAGCCTTGGCGGCGGAATATTTTGGCGATTGCACGATTACCGAACGTGGTCTGCAAAATTTCGGGTCTATCCACAGAGGCTGACGGAGAGAACTGGCGCAAGGAGCAGTTGAGACCGTATATCGATCATGTTCTGGAATGCTTCGGATGGGATCGCGTTTTATTTGGCAGCGATTGGCCTGTCTGCAATCTGGCGCGAGGCTTCGAGCCTTGGCTGGAGGCGCTGATGTGGGCGACGGCTTGGGCGTCCGAGGATGGCAGGCGCAAGCTCTTCTCGGAAAATGCGGTCCGAGTATTTGGACTTTCGAAAACAGAGGCGCAACGTGCCGAACAGCGCTGAACTTCGGAAGATCGGCCGGACAGAGCTGCAGGTCACACGTCTGGGCCTTGGGACCGCTGCGCTGGGGTTTTTGTATGCGCCTATTAGCGATGAACAGGCGAGCGATGCGATCGAGCGCGCCTGGCAATGCGGACTGCGTTTGTTCGACACAGCTCCTCTCTACGGTGACGGCGTAGCCGAGGTGCGGCTTGGTTCGGTGCTGAGCACCAAGCCGCGTAGTGAATTTGCTGTCGGCACGAAGGTTGGCTTTGATATCGCTGAGGGAAGGAGATCATTAACCGACTTCGAGTACAACTTCTACCTCGAGGCGCCGCGAGACTTTACCTATGACGGCGTGCTGCGAAATCTCGATCGGAGCCTGCGCCGGCTAAAGCTCGACCGCGTGGATATCGTCCACATCCATGACGCCGATGAGCATTTTGCCGAAGCAATGAACGGCGCATACCGCGCGTTGGATCGTCTGCGGGCCGAGCGAACTATACGCGCGGTGGGCGCGGGAATGAACCAGGCCGAGATGCTGGCCCGGTTCGCCGAGGAAGGACAGTTTGACTGCTTTCTCCTTGCCGGACGATATACGCTACTGGAGCAGGGAGCGTTGCACAGTCTGTTTCCGATCTGCATGGCGAAGCGAATCTCGATCTTTATTGGAGGCGTGTATAACAGCGGCATTCTTGCCGATCCTCACGCGGCTAGGCCGCAGTACAACTACACGCCGGCGCGCCAAGCCCTGGTCGATAAGGCGCGCCGCATTGATGTGATTTGCAGGCGCTATGGGGTGCCGATCAAAGCAGCGGCTTTGCAGTTTCCGGCGGCTCACCCTGTTGTCGCCACGGTTCTGTGCGGATCGCGCTCGCCCGAGGAGTTGGAAGAGAACGACCGGATGTTCCGTTGGCCCATTCCTGCGGATTTATGGCGCGAATTGAAGCACGAAGAGCTGATTGCGGCGGATGCTCCAGTGAATGAGCTCTAATTCTGCCGGGACAGTGCTGCACGAGCGGCCTGATTCCGAGGATCACAGGCCAGGGCCGTGCGGAACTTTTCCAGTGCGCCGCTCCGATCACCCTGTTTTCGAAGCACGAGCCCAAGGTTGTAGTGCGCCATCGACATCTTCGGCGCGAGGCGAATCGCTTCCTCGAACTCGCGCCGCGCGGACGAGAGCTCACCCTTTCGAAAGTAGATGCTCCCGAGGACGTTGTGGGCTTCAGCCGAGCCGGGATCGCTTCGGAGTGCCGCCTCCAGATGCTGCTGCGCATCATCCCATCTGTCTCGGGAGGCGGCGAGAACGCCCAGATTATAGTGCCCTCCAAAATGTGCGGGATCAAATATTAGGATGTGCTCGTAATGCGCCTGCGCCTCGTTAAATCTACGGCGGTCGAGGAGCAGGCCTGCGAGCACCTCCTCGGCCCTAGTGTAATTGGGCGCCAATCTCAGGGCAGTTTCGAATTCCTTTGCAGCTTCGCCGGATTGACCCATCGTTTGCAACGAAAGGCCGAGATTGAAATGGGCGATTGCATTTTTTGGATCGCGCTGGAGCAACCGCCGGAACTCCGCCGCCGCGTCGGAAGGCCGCCCCAATTGCTGCCACAGCAAACCCAGGCTAAGCCGCACATCGGCCAACTCGGGGAGCGCCCGCAACATTTCCTGCATAATTTGCGCGGCTTTGGAAACGTGACCCGCGGATGCCAGGGCGAGAGCGCGGCTGTAGGCTTCCCAGGTCTCGATGCGTTCGGTTGGGGCCGGAGCTGAGTTTGTGGTGCTTGGACCGGAGGAGGCGCCACCCAGGTACCCCAACGATCTTAACTTCGCGAATGCCTCGGGCGACGGCTGCTGTTTTGCCTGACTGGTGATGGAATGATACGAAGCGGTGAAAGCACGAATCCGATCGCGATAGGAGAACGCAAGCGGTTTCCGGCTCTCAGATAAGTTGCTGCGCTCGCCGGGATCGCGCGAAAGATCATAAAGCTCCGGCTTCGACGATTCGATGTACTTGTAGTTGCCATCGCTCAGGGCCACGAGCGAACTGCAGCCGAAGTGGTCCTTAGCGTAATTGCTTTCGCTATACACAGCAAACCCTGGTGCTTCGCGCCGGATGAGCGCCATGAGACTGCGGCCCTGGAATTCGCGCGGCTTCGGAACACCAAGATAATCCACAATGGTCGGCGCTACGTCGATCAGACCCGCCGCGCCGGCAATCGTTGCGGGATATATGAATCCGCGAGGCCACCGGATAATGAGCGGCACCCACAACGTACTTTGATAAACAAAAAATCCATGCGTGCTTTCGCCGTGGTCACCTAAGCCCTCGCCGTGATCTGCGGTGAACACGATTAGAGCCCGATCCAGAATGCTCTGTTTGGATAGAGAGTCCCAGAAGGTGCCAATCACCGAGTCTTCGTACGACAGTACATCGTCGTAGGTGAGGCGTCCCGAGTGCTGCGGAATGCGATAAGGGGTGTGCAGGTCGTAGAGATGCAAGAAGAGAAAAAATGGCTGTGAGGCATTTTGGAGAGCCCACTCGGAAGCCGCTCGTACAACTTCTTCGCCGGGCCGTTTGATATTGCCGGGATCGGTTGGGCTCTCCCGCCGCAGATCAAAGGCCCCGTTATACTCGTCAAATCCCCGGTTCAAGCCGAAACGCCGATCCAGAACAAAGCTGGCAACAAACGCACCTGTGCGATAGCCACGGGATTTGAGCAGTGCCGCCAAGGTCACAGGCGCCGTGCCCAGCGTCTGTCCGTTGTCGCGGATTCCATTCGAGAATGGATAGGTCGAAGTGAGCAGGGACACGTGCGATGGGAGTGTAAGCGGAACCTGCGCCGAAATGCGGGTGAACCGGGTGCCTCCACTGGCGATTGCATCCATCCGGGGCGTGGACGTTCCCCGGCTTCCGTAACAGGTCAGTCGATCCGCACGAAGAGTGTCGACCGATATCAGAATGACGGGAGGATTTTTCTCCGCGGCGCACAACAGTGCGTGAAAAAGCAGTACAGAAGCCGGGAGGATGCACTGGAATCGCGTTGCGGCTGCTCCCCGTGGTTAGAATATCAGCTTCGCGCCTGCCTGAATGTCTCTTCCCTCTCTTGCGCTGGTAATCCGCCCAAACAGTGCACTGCCGAATGCAGAGTTGGGGTCCAGGAAGTTCGGGTGATTGAACACATTGAAAGCCTCGCCGCGGATCTCTAGTTGGAATCGCTCGGTGATGCGTGTCTTTTTGAGAACCGCGAAATCAATGTTGTCGAAGCGCGGGCCCTCGACGATCCCGCGGCCCGAGTTTCCGAACCGCGGATGACCCTGTTGTAGCGCAGTTTGCAAATTCGCAGTGGAGAAGCAGGATGAATCGAACCACTGGTCAATTCTGTGCGGACCACTGCCGTTGCAAAGACGGTCGGGCTTGGGGCTGACCGACCCGGTATTCGAGAAGTCATTAGCTGAAACTACAGTCAACGGAAATCCGGATTGCGCCGTGAGAACACCCGAGAAGCTCCAGCCGCCTACGAACCCGTTCACCAGCCCGCCGGCGTTTCCCCCCACAGCGCGGCCGCGCCCGAACGGCAATTCCCAAACTCCGCTTACAACAAATCTATGCCGTACGTCCGTGCCTCCCAAACCACGATTGGCGGCGCGGTTCTGGTAATCCTGCGGACCGTTGTTGCCGACGGCCCCTGTGTATGCCTCGTCGCCTTCGTTGTCGTTGATCTGCTTCGACCAGGTGTACGATCCTAGGATCGTAAAACCTTGGGAGAAGCGCTTTCGAATCTGCGTTTGCAAGCCGTGATAGAACGAGCTTGCCCCTGAGGCGGTGTAGAGCACTGCATTGAAGTCCGGGAACGGTCGGCGTGGCTGAATTGACCCCACGCCGGGCAGAGGCTGGTTTGCGAAGTTGAGCAACTCGCCCAAGTTGTAGCCGTGATTACCGACATAATTCACCTCCAGGGCCACATTCCGGGCAATCTCCGATTCGAAACCAAAGCTCCACTGCGCCACTTTCGGCGTTTTGTAGTCCGGATCCAGGAATGCCGCCACGAACTGTTGGTCGGGGCCGGGAATACCCCCGCTGCCCGCGAACATGTTCTGCGTCGTGATCGGCAAGCCGTTTAATACTGGCGGCGGCGCGCCAAAGCTGGTTGTGTAAAGCTGACTCGGCGCGAATACAGGATTGTTGTCCCCGTAGTGCTGGTTGTTCAGCGCAGCCAAATCGTAAAAGAGTCCTCCGCCCGTATGAATGATGAAGCGGTCCGATTGAAATGGACGCCAACTGATCCCCAGCCGCGGGGCGAATAGCGTTTTTTCCGGGTCGACAATGGTGCGCCGGCGCCGTCCGGTAAAGCCGAACTGACGGCGCTGCGCCGATGTGGCGACCAGGCATCGGCCATCTGCGGAGTGCAGATAGGAATACGATGGATCGGTACACAACGCATCATTCTGGGCATCCGGCAACGCGGTAAGCAATAGAGCATTACCAGGGCCTGCGAATTTAGGCCCGATGGTCAGAAACGACATGCTGGCGTCATGTTTATCTACCGCCGGCCGCCGGTATTCCCATCGCAGCCCCGCGTTGATCGTCAAGTTGGGGGAGAGTCGAATGTCATCCTGAAAAAAGTAATTCCAGAACCAGCCGCCGACCTGGTTTTGGTATTGGAAGCGGAATGTTCTGGCGCCGCTGGACGGGTATCCGAGCAGGAAATCTGCCCAAGGCGAAATGCCGGCGTCTGGAAGTTCGCCTGCCAATCCCGAGTATTGCCCGTTAAATCGAATCAGCCCGTGCGGAGCGTACGGAGACTGTACGCGAAGAGACTGCCAGAACGAAAGATCGGCCCCGGCAGTCAGTGTGTGCTTGCCTGCGATTTTCGTGAGGTGGTACTGATACGTCTCAACCATGTCATTGTCGTTCAGCGGATGGTAGGGACCATCTCCCACACCGGCGAACGTAGCGAAAGAACCTCCTCCCCCTTGTGCCGTTGCCGGCAGAAACGAAAATTGCGGATAAGATTCGCTGTCTGGCGTGATGCCGGTTAAGCCGTTGACGCCGAAACTCGCGATCGTGCCCACGGGTCGGGGGCAGTTCAGACAAGTTGAGACATTCGTATTTCTCTGAAATGCCACGCGGGTGTCCTGAAGAAGCGTCGGGCTGAACGTATGGCTCCAGCCGACCGATGCATTCTGGCCCCGGAACCGTTGAATGCTCCCGGCGAATGGCAGCGCGCCAGGGCTCATCTGATTATCCTGGCCAAAGATGTAGCGGCCGAAAATGTTATCCTTGGCGCCGATTATCTGGTCGAGCCGAACTTGAAAGATATGATCGAAACGGGACCCCGGCCGGTTGCTCACGTAATTGGGAACACCGGGCCGATTAGGTTCGACGTTGTAGAGGGCCAGTGCCTTTTGTGCAACTGGATTGATGTTACGGATTAGATTTCCAGGGATGGGCGTTCCGGAGAGGACGGTTGCCCCCGCTTTAGCGCTGCCGGCAGGGCAGGTGACTTGATTGATCGTTGCCGGGTCAAACAGTTGTCCGGTATCGAAGTTCAGGTTTGCGGGTCCGCCTGCGCCGCACAGATTGATGGTGCGCCCGGTGAGATACGCGCTTAAATTACCCGCCTTCTGTTCGGCAGTCGGGATATACGCGCCGGCCGTGTTGCCTTTGATCTGCCGCAGCGGCTCATAGTTCCCGAAGAAAAATGTGCGGTTCTTACGAATCGGGCCGCCAACTGCGAATCCGAACTGATTCCGCCTGAACTTGCCGCGCGCGGTATTCGGAATCTCGCGGCCGGTGGTTGGGTCGCGTTGGTTCACTGCGAAAAAATTTCGCGCGTCGAGTTTGTCATTGCGAAGGAACTCATACGCTGTACCGTGATACTCGTTAGTGCCCGATTTAGTCACGAGGTTTACTACAGAACCGGAAGACATCCCCAGGGCGGCATTGTAAGTAACAGTCTCGATCTTAAACTCCTGCACGGCATCCGGAGTGGGCTGAATCGAGAAGCCTGCCCCGGTCAGGGCCCGCGCCATTACCCCGTCGATCAGGATGTTGTTCCCGGAACTCCGGCTTCCATCTGCGGCGAAAGAGGTCTCGGCAAAAGGGGAACTCAGTCCCGCGCCCGCAAAGCCTCCGCGATCGATGGTCGTTCCGGGCACCAGAACGGCCAAGGCTCCGAACCGCCGAGTGTTCAGAGGCAGCTCCAGCACCTGCTGCGTTTCGACGACCGTCCCGACGCTCGCCGTCGCACTCTCGACCATGGGCGCCTGTACGCTCACCTGGACCGACGTCGTCACTTCTCCCATTTCGAGCGGGATCATGACCGTCGCCTGTTGTGCAACCTGTAAGGTAATGCCGGTGAGCGTTTTCAGCTTAAAGCCAGCTCTTTCAACGGTCAGGTTATACGTTCCGGGGGCCAGGGAAGGGATGACATACGCTCCGGAATTATCCGAGACGCCGCGGGTTGTCGCGCCGGTCTGGATATTGGTGGCCGTAATGATGGCTGCTGGAACGCCGGCCCCCGCCGGGTCCGTGACAGTTCCAGAAAGAGTAGCGCCCGTGACCTGCGCCGGGCAAGTGCGGGACAGGAACAGCGCCGTGCCGAACAGCGCAAGCAGGCAAGAGACGAACGGTTTCATTGCCCTTTCCTCCAGACCGAAGTACCAATGAGAAATAATACATCATGCACGATTTGTCAAGACATTCCTGGAGGACCACCGGAGAACAATCGTGTGAATTTCCTAAATCTCTCTGGCAAAGGAAGGCACTTGTAAAAGTGGGGAACACCGAATGCAGGGCACACGGTCGGAGACTACCTTTGAGTATGGTACGCTCGCGATATCCAACAACGAGACTTTGCGTGCGCTTACGGGTGCGAGGAGAATCCTAGCTCGCAGTTCTCCATCTTGATGACGATCACGCGCTGATAGGCTCCGAGTTGAAGCCCGGGAAGGGGAAGGCACGTCAGGATCGCGCGCGTGCGTCCCTCTCGCCTTAGTTCAGACCCTCGTTGGATGCGGCGAGCAGCTTCGTCAAGCGCTCTTCCGCTTCGCGATACTCCGCCTGGCCATGGACATTGGACAACTCGTGGGGATCGCGGACAAGGTCGTAGAATTCCACCTCCCCGTTGGAATCGGCAATGATCTTGTGCGTGTGCGAACGGATCATTCGGAGATGTCCGGCGCGTTCGCGCCGCTCAAGGTGCGCCAACTCGGCTGGGGTCGTGAGCGCGTAATCGCCCAAGCGTTTGGCGGGGCCTAGCTGGCGCGCTTCGCGCCAGCCGTACTCTGGATCGCCATTACCGTACTCCGAGTAGACATATTTGCGACGTGGCGCATCCGACTGCAAGGGCAGCGGCTTGCCCTGGACGAAGGGAGGCGAGGACAGACCGCACAGCCCTAGCAGGGTCGGCATGATGTCGACGTGATTCACGAGCGCGCTTTCGCGCCTGCCGGCGGGGATCGAGCCAGGCCACGACATGATCAGCGGCATGCGGACCATGGAATCGAGCAGGCTGCCGGTTTTTACCATTAAGTGATGCTCGCCGGCAAAATCGCCGTTATCGGAAGCGAAGATGAAAATAGTGTTCTCACGCAATCCGCGGCCATCGATCACGTCCATAACGCGCCCGAGTTCGTAGTCGAGGAAGACCGTCTTGCCGCTATAGATGCTGAGATACCGGGCCAGATAGGTGTCGGGTATCTCGCTGCCACGAATAAGGTAATCGAAGATCTGCATCCGCGTATTCTTGGTGGCGAGCTCATTCGCGCGAAACGGAGGAAGCTTGAGCCGGTCGGCCGGGAGCGCGCCGGCGAACTTCTCCGGAACCTCGATGGGCGTGTGGGGATCCGGCAGTGAGATCCAGAGGAAGAATGGACCCTCCCGTTGCGCTTCCAGGTGGTGGATCGCGTGCTCGGTGGCGATGTGGGTTGCGTAGATCTCGTGCGAAAACGGGGCGGCGGAGGGAGGCATGAGCGCTCCACCTTGTTCCGCTATCCATTGGGCATGCTCGGCAATGCTACGCGACGTTTGCGGAGTCAATGCGGCTCGCCATGGGCGCGAGCCGATGCTGTAGTCCGCGGCGAACCATTGCGCGAGCTGCTGCGATGTGAAGCAGTGATTCTTGCCGAAGATGCCGAGGGAGTAACCAGCCTCGTGGAAGAGGGCTGCCATGTTCGTGGCGTCATCGCTCATAAGCTTCTGGTTATGCCGCGAGCCGTGAGTCACCGAGTACTGTCCGGTCCAAAGAGAAACCCGCGCCGGACAGCAAAGAGGATGAGGCGTGAAGGAGTAATCGAAGACTGTGCCACGGGCCGCGAGCCGCCTCAGGTTGGGCATGGCAACGGCATCGCGATTGTAGAGGTCGAGAGCCGTAGCGCGAAGGTCGTCGGCGTAGAAGATGACGATGTTCGGCCTGGAGCCGCGAGAACAGCCGGCGGCGCTAGCCAATGCGCCCGCGGAGATGCCCGCGAAGTGGCGGCGAGTGGTTGTCATAAACGTGCGAACACTGCCCACCCATCAAAAGATGTACTTCAAGGCGAATTGCAGGCTGCGGTTGAGCACCTGTGGATTGGTGCTGGTAATGCGGCCAAAGATGGCGGCATCCACGTTGCGGTTGGGGATATCGAAATGCGGTCGGTTGAAGGCGTTGAACATTTCGAAGCGGAATTCCAGGCGCTGCGATTCCCGAACTGGGAAGTTACGGGCAATTCCCATGTCCCAGGTAAAGATGCCGGGGCCGCTTTCCGTCATGCGTCCGAGGTTGCCGTAGTAGTTGCAGGAGGACGGCGCGGCGGCGCACCGGGCATCGGTGGCGCGGTCAGCCAAAGCAAAGGCGTCGCGGCTCACCCAAAGGAACGGATCGGGATCGAAGCCGTCCGGACGGCTGGGTCCAACGCGGTTGGGCCGGATGTTAGTGCCATAGGCGCCGAGATTTGCCGGATCTCCGGACACGTTTACTGTCCAGCCGAGGCCGGTCTGGGCGGTAGTCGTGCCGGAGACCTGCCAATTGCGGACCAGGCTGGCCGCGAAATGAGAGCCGGCTAGTATCTCACCGTGGAAGGGTTCGTAGAGGTACGTGATGGAGAGCCGGTGTGGGACATCGAAGCTGGACCGGCTCTTCTCCGCTCGACGATTGGCGGGGTTCTGTGCCCATCGCGCGGTATTGAGGGGCGTGGACGTGCCGAAGAAATTGTCATCGATCGCCTTGGACCAGGTGTATGCGGCAAGCAGTGTGAGCCCGGAGTTCAGGCGCCGCTCGAAGCGCGATTGCAGCGCGTGATAGGTGGCGTTGGAGTCGCTGGAGAAAAAGCGGATGGCGCCCACGGAAGGAATCGGGCGGCGCAACTGGTTGTTGCCGGGTCCTGGCGTCGGCATGTTGAGTGCGACGGTCTGGTCGAGTCCCGTGCTCTTCGAGCCGACGTAGCCTATTTCAAAGACACTGTTGGCCCAAAGTTCCTGCTGGATAGTGAAGGCCCAGGACTGCACGTAACCGGAACGGAAATCGTCGGAGATGGCCAGCAGGGCCGGGAACGGTGGCGTAGAGCCGGAGCCCGGAAAGCCATTGGCGAGTGTCAATCGCTGCCCGCTCGCGATGTTGAAGGTTTCCGTCAAACTGGCGGGCGGGTTATTGCCAAGCACAGTGAAGATCTGCAGGGGAGAGGCGTTGTAGTAGATACCATAGCCGCCGCGGAGCACGGTTTGCCGTCCGGCAAGCTTAAATGGCAAGTAGGCGAAGCCAAAGCGGGGCGCGAAGTTATTGTGATCGGTCTTGTACAGGCCTTGAGTGATGCCGAACTGGGGCACCAGTTGGTTAGTATTGAAGTCGAACGTCCGAAGGTTGCCGTGGGCGTCGTCGGGCACGCCAATCAATTCGTAGCGCAATCCCAGATTCAGGGTGAGCTTGGGAGTGACGCGCCAATCATCCTGCGCGTAGTATCCCTGGCGGACCTGACGAATGGCGTTGAAGATGCCGGGTCCGACGGCGCGGGACGTATCGGCGGGGAGTCCGAGGATAAAGTCGGCAATTGCATTGCCGCTCACCACGCCGGTGAAGTTGAAGCCGCCGCGATTCGACTGCTGGAAAAATCGATTGAGGCGCGATTTGCGGATGTCGAGGCCGGCCTTCATAGAGTGGCGGCCGAAGGTGTGTGTAATGTTCTCGGAAACCGTGTACGTCCAGTCGAGTTGGGTGAGCGGTACGAGGAAGTGCTCGGTGATGCCCAGCAGTCCGGGAATGGAAATGGAGGGGACGCCTTTCAGCCGAGGATCCTCGGCCACGCCGGAGATGCCCAGATCAGCGAGAGGGCTGAAGTTCGAACGGTCCGGACCGAAGAAGACATCGTTAGCGCGATTATAGCCGAGTCGCAGCTCATTGAGTGTCGATGAGCCAAACAGGTGCGAGTGCGAGATGACTGCGTTCTGGTCGCGGATATCCTGCACGATCGAGAAGTTAGGGTTGAGCTGGATTTCGGGGACGTGCTGCTGGCTGATGCCGTAGCGGAGGAACAGCCGGTCGCGTTCGGAGAAGCTGTGGTCCACACGAATGAAGCCTTGGTCCTGATTGGCCTGGGAGACAGTGGCGCCAACGAAGTTCAGCGCGCCCGGCGCATTGGGTAGGGGCATGAACTGGAGCAGCTTCTGGGCTTCCGGGGAAAGGCGGCTTGTCGGGATGCGGTTTCCAGGGAAGAACTGTCCGGGGTTGTCGGGATCGCGCAACGGCGTGGACACATTGGAGAAATCGCCATTGCGTTGCGGCAGCGTGAGCACGGCTGCGCTGCCGACGATGTCTTTGCGGCGCCGGTAGCCTTCGTATGACGCGAAGAAGAAGGTCTTGTCCTTACGGATGGGGCCGCCGCCTGTGACTCCGAACTGGTTCTGCTTGAAGGGCGGACGAGGCTGCCCCGGAGGCGCGAAGAAGTCGCGCGCGTCCAGCTTGTCGTTCCGGAGAAATTCGAAAAGCGCGCCATGCAGGCTGTTGGTGCCGGACTTGAGCACCAGGTTGACCTGCGCGCCGGACTGGAAGCCGAACTCGGCCGAGTAGTTGCCGGTCTGCACGCGAAATTCTTCGACGGCGTCGAGGGAGGGACGCAGGTTGGACTGATTGAGCAGAGCATTGTTGATGCTGAGCCCATCCATCGTGACTTCGGTATTGAACTGACGTTGACCGTTGGCGGAGATCTGGAATGGGTTGCTGAAGTTGACAGAGTCGTTCGAGTGGCGCTGGCCCGGCGTCACGCCCGGGACGAGCCAAGCCAGTTGGGCATAGTTCCGTCCATTGAGGGGCAGGTCGACGATTTTTCGGTGGTCTACGACAGTTCCCAATGAGGCGCTAGCGGCGTCGAGCGCGGCCACCTGTCCCGTCACTTCGAGGCTTTCCACTACCTCGCCGATGGCAAGAGCAAAATTTACCGTGAGACGCTGGTTTACCTGGAGCAGGATATTCGATCGCACCTGCGTTTGGAAGCCGGATTTGCGAGCGCTGATCCGATAGATCCCGGGGTCGAGCCCGGGAATGGCGTAATAGCCAAACTCATTCGAAACCACGGTGCGACTCTGATTGGTCGCGGTGTGAGTCGCGGTCACTTCCACGCCGGGAACAGCGGCGGACGACGCGTCGGTGGTAGTGCCGAGAATGGTGGTGCTGGTGGTTTGTGCGATGGCTGAAGCGATGAAGAGCCCCGCTACAGCCCAGGTGGTAAAGCATTGCGCAAGCAGCTGCGTGGCAAGACTGCCCTGATTGGGAAAACGAAACTGTGTCACGATGTTTCGTTCAGTATACATAAGAGGCGTCGACTGAGAGCACGTGCTCCAGACCGCAGCCGGCGGGGCGTTCGTGCATGCAGCAGGTTAGTTGGCGAATGGTAGGGCGGACCACTGCAGACCCGTGGGGGCAGAAAATCGCAACATAGCATTCACGCAGGAGTTGAACAGCTTTACTCCGTCGCCGGAACAAGCGAGCGAGTTTTCAGTTTTTCGCGGCGACGAGCGGCGGACGCGGCTCGAGGGCATCAATTCTGAGATGGGCTGGTTTCCCCGAAGTCTGCGGGCGGAGAAACTGGTTGCCGCTACTGCTCACGGCGGCGCACGCCACCTCAGGCAGGCTGCTGTTTCTCGATTGCTTCGATAACTTGAGCGGGATGTTTTTCCAACGGACGCGGAGCTCTGCGCCGGCGTGTTGCAGGCGTCACACGGAGGGATGGGCGACGAGACATTTCCATCCGACGATTCGGAGATCTGCCGTCGTGTGCGGGAGACGATGGGCCGCCGCGTGCCGATGGCGATGCACGATCTGCACGCCGGCATGTCTCCGGATGTCGTAGGTGACGTGGATGGCTTGGCTGGGTACTGGTGCGTGTCGATGCGTGCCGGCTGGGATACAGAGTTCGCGGGGACTACCAAATTGGAGGGGGCGGTCCACCCCATCCGGATCTAGATTCCAAAGGGCAGCTATGTGGCAAATCGTCCGAGCGGGATGTGCATGATGTATTCCAGCCCTTTACTGTACTTGCCCGTATCGTGTCTCACCACGTTCCCACTACCCTGGTGCCATGCGCCTTACCGTCCGGCAGACGGAGATCGCCCTGCACTCGCCGTAACACATGTAACATCTAAAAATATCTGTAACACTTGTAATCACTGAAAATGTTTGGTTTCTTCAGTGCCTCCTGAGTTTAACTTTTGGTCCGGAAGAAACCGCGCGCAGATCGAAACAACATAATAGTAGTTAAACGGCGTCAGCCTTTGCTTCATTTGACCCTTGTGAAGCGCCCGTGGCATGCTGATGGTCGTATTCGTCGGAGCAAAGCTCTGGCAGTATACCTTCGGGCGGATCCGCGCATCGATGAGCTTCGCCCGGTCCGCCTGCATGGCCAGGCGCAACTGCCTTTCGAAGGCTTCGGCGGTGTTGACTGTAGCGCCGCTTTAAGTGATCAAAACTGACCGACTACAGAATCAGCAACTTCTGCGACGAAGTACCTGTGGTTTGGTTCAACGGCTGAAAGATCTGCGCGAGCATCGCTGCCTGGCCCTTCGCAATATCCGCACAAGCAACATTTCATCATCCGATTCCGCAATCACATCTCACATATCGCAATGATTATGCGATAATCCTCCAGCCCTCTAATCGCGGCCCGGAGCGCCAGAAAGGTTGGCCCATGCCGATGGAACTTCGCCGACATCTCTCATAGACTCGGGATACATCGGTTAGCCGTTCCCGCTGAGGATCTGTTTGACCCGTTCTGCCACTATCATTTCTTCTCCCGGCAGTACATCGGACCCGCGCGCCCTCTCCTTACGACTTAATTTCTGAATTCACCGCCGGGCAAAGCAAACAGAGGTGGGCAAAATACACGCATCCCCAACGCGAAGCTTGTGCTAATATACTCCGCAATACGCATTTTGAGTTAGAAGCTCAGAGGAGGTGAGAAATGCGATCTCACTGGGTCTGTTGCTTACTTGCTGCCATAGCAATCATAGCTATCGGTGGTTCATCCGTCGGCTCTGCTCAAGTTACTAGTGCCACACTCACCGGTGTAGTCCGAGACTCCAGCGGCGCGGGGATCCCGGAAGCCAGCATCGCAGTGACGAATGTCGGCACGAATATCGGCCGACAAGTCAGGTCCGATGCTTCCGGCACCTACACCATTCCGCAACTAGTTCCTGGTGAGTACCGTGTCGAGGCGGAGAAAACCGGGTTTAAGAAGGCGGTCCTCACAGGAGTCATCCTTCAAGTGGCCCAACAGGCTCGCATCGACATCGAATTGACAGTTGGGCAGATCACGGAGCGGATTGAAGTCACGGGTACGCCTTCAATTATCGAAACGGAGAGCCCGGTGGTAGGCGGTGTCATCGAGGAAGCCCGCGTGAAAACACTCCCTCTGAAGGGCCGCAACTTCATGGAGCTGACCACCCTCACAGCAGGCATTAACGTCGGCAATTCATCCACTGCCAAGAGCTTCATGAATAAGGATTATGCCCCCGCGGCCGCGGGCGCTCCGGCCACTGAGAATAACTACCAGCTTGACGGGGCGAACAACAAAGAAGGCTTCTTCAATACCTTCGAGGTTTCTCCGTCCATTGATGCCGTGCAGGAGTTCAAAATTCAGGTAGGTCAGTATTCTGCCGAATACGGAGCCGGTGGGGGAGCAGTCATCAACGTAGTAACTAAGTCGGGCACGAACGAACTGCATGGTGCCTTATGGGAATTTGTGCGCAACGATGCCTTCGACGCGCGTAATTTCTTTCTGCGTCCGAGCGACCGAATCGCCCCGCTGCATCAAAATCAGTTTGGCGGCGCGGGTGGCGGTCCCCTGATCAAGAACCGGACGTTCATCTTCGCTAATTTTGACTTCACCCGCATCCGCCGGGGCTTGTTTCGCAGTGCCGTGGCGCCGACCGCCGCCGAGAAGAACGGTGACCTCTCGGCTTTCGGAAAGACCATCTTCGATCCTCTTAACCGCGACGCACAGGGAAATCGGCTGCCGTTTCCGAATGCCCAGATTCCACGCCAACGAATGGATCCCATCAGCGTCAACCTGTTGAAGCTCTATCCTGATCCAAACTTTCCGGATCCTTTGCGGAACTTCATTACAAGCCCGTCTTCTATCGATGACCTGAATAACTATCTCGGCCGGATCGACCACCGGCTGTCCGACCAGCACAACCTCTACTTCCGGTACGGTGTAGCCGACCGTTATATCGTCACACCGGGCTCGTTCCCGGCAATCGGTGGACAGGTGTTGCCGCAACGCTTTCAGAATGCTGTATTCGGCTTCACCAGTACTTTCAAACCAACGCTGTTGAACGAATTCCGTACGAACTTCGGGCGCACCGTCAATCAGCGCCAGGGACAGAACCGCGGCAAACCGATTTCCGTGGAGGCTGGCCTGCCTTATGCTTTGAGCGATGACTTCAATGCCGGCGCTCCCGAGAACATCGGATTGAGCCGGACCAGTATCAGCAGCCTTTCGGAAGCGAATCCCTGGTTTCTCACCACGACGGATTTCCAATGGTACGACGGAGTCACGTGGATTCGAGGCTTGCACACGGTGAAGTTCGGAGCGGATGTCAAGCGTATTCGTGCCGATGCCAACCTGGCTACGCACGTCAATGGAAATTACAGCTTCACCGGCCAGTACACGGATGATGGTTTTGGGGATTTCCTGCTCGGCAATGTCGGCAGCAGCTTGACGGCTCTGGCGGCGAATCAGCCGGGCCGGTTTCGCCGCACCATGCTGGCTGCGTACGTGCAGGATGAGTGGAAGGTCACTCCGAATCTGACGGCGACGCTGGGCGTGCGCTACGAATTCAACTCCGTTCCCCGTGAGTTAAGCGGCATCACGCCGTCCTTTGATCAGAAACTCGGTAATGGCGTTGGGGGCTTGCTATTTCCTAGCCAGAACACCGCTGCTGCGCCGTGGTTTCAGGCCAATCGGCCGGACCTACCGTTGGGTAAGCTGGATCGCGAGACGCTATTCCGAAATGATAAGAACAATTTTGGACCGCGCGTAGGTCTCGCTTGGCGTCCAATGGGAACAACCAAGATGGTAATCCGCGCGGGTTATGGCTGGTACTATTCGGGCTCGCAACTGACTAACCTGGTGCAGAACGCCACCACCGGACCACCCGCCCAGCTCTGGCCCACTTATGTGGGCTCATTGACTGTGCCGGACTTGAACTATGTCGGCAAGGTCGGCCAGACGGCGCAGGACGCCTTCCGCACGGCCACCTTCGGCGTGATCACCGGGCCGGAACAGCAATGGCTCGATGCCTACACGCAGCAGTGGAGTTTGAGCATCGGGCGTGATTTTGGCCGAAATTTCACCATTGACGTGCAATACCTCGGTTCGAAATCGACCCATATCGAGAATCTGTTGGATTACAACTTTGCGCCGCCTGATCCAGCTCCGCTGCAACCGCGAGTGATCAATCCGAAGTGGGGGCGGATCAACGGTTTCTCGAGCGGCGCCGGCGCCAATTACAATGCGTTGCTTGTCACGGCCGAGAAGCGCTTGGGCAAGGGACTGGGTTTTAAGACGTCCTACACTTGGGGCCACGCCACAGGCAAAGGTGGAGGACGCGCCACGAGCGGGAACATCGGCCAAGTGCAGAATCCCTATAACATGAGCCTGGACCGCGGCAATACGGCCGATGATCAGCGGCAGCGCTTTGTCTCGACCGTTCTGTACGAGCTGCCGATCGGTCGCGGCAAAGCCATCGGCAATAACATGAGCCGGACAGCCGATTTGCTGATTGGCGGCTGGGGCGTGGCCGGGATTACTACGTTCAACACCGGTTTTTACGGCCAGCCAACCGTATCGGCAAGCAATTGCAATTCGGCGTTCGCCAATCCATGTCGGCCCGACCTGATAGGGAACCCTTACGCCGGCGGCAGCGCCCGAAGTGAGAACGGCGTCAACAGTCCAAAATATTTGCTTAGCGCATTCGATTGGCCGGAAAAGCCCGGGCACCCGCGCCAGAATCCACGTTACGGCAGCGTGGCGCTGAACCCACTGCTGGGCAACGGCATCAATAATTGGGACCTGTCATTATTGAAGCACTTCCCGGTGACTGAGCGGGTGTATTTTGAGTTTCGGTGGGAAACATTCAACACCTTCAACCACCCGAGTTTCTCCAGCCCGAACGTTGGCCCGCAGAGCGCTTCGTTTGGCCGGACCACGTCCACTCAGGTGGATCCGCGTGTAAATCAGTTCGGTTTGAAACTGTATTGGTGAGTCTTGCTCGCCTGGGCGCGCCCGTCGAACTCATTTGCAGCGCTCACCGGCAAGTATTCAGAAGGCTCGTGAACGTATTCCATGTGCGCGCATGATAACTCTCGACCGCAGATCATTCTGTTGCACTCTTGGCTCGGCCGCGCTTGGCACATCGGGTTTCTCGGCCGAGACCCGCCCCAATATCATTTACGTTCTAGCCGATGATCTCGGCTGGGGCGATCTCGGTTGCTACAACCCGCAATCGGCAATTCCAACTCCGAACGCGGACCGCTTGGCTGCCGAGGGCGTACGGTTCACCGACATGCACTCGCCATCCGCGGTATGCACCCCGACACGGTACGGGATCCTCACCGGCCGGTATTGCTGGCGCACCCGGCTCAAGAGCGGCGTGTTGTGGGGCTACGATCGCAACCTGATCGAGGATGGCCGGATGACGGTACCCTCGATGCTGAAAGCACACGGATATTACACCGCCGGTTTAGGCAAGTGGCATTTGGGCCTGGGAGATCGGGACAAGACCGATTACACCCAGCCGCTGCGTCCGGGTCCTCTGGACCATGGTTTCGACTACTATTTCGGAATCCCGGCTTCACTGGATATGGAGCCGTATCTTTACTTCGAAAACGAACGGGCGGTGGAACAGCCCGTATCCCACACGAATGGCAGTAATAGTCCGCGAGGAGTTTTCTGGCGTCCCGGACCGATCGCTCCGCACATGCGCCTGGAGCAGGTATTGCCTACCATTGTGGACAAAGGCGTCGAGTTTATCCGCCAACGGGCGAGGAAGCCGGAGCAGCCGTTCTTTCTGTACCTGGCGCTCACGGGACCGCATACGCCGTGGCTGCCGTTACAGAAGTATCGCGGCGTATCGCGCGCAGGCGACTACGGAGATTTCGTGGCAGAAGTGGATGACATGCTCGGACGCATCCTGCGAACAGTTGATGAAACTGGGCTGAGCCAGAGCACGCTCTTAATACTCACAAGCGATAACGGCGCCGACTGGAAACTCGAGGACAAGGCGCGTTTTGCGCACCTGGCGAATGCGACGTGGCGGGGTGAAAAGGCCGATATTTGGGAGGGAGGACATCGCATTCCATTTCTTGCCCGCTGGCCGGGCCACATCCGGCCGGGAAGAACGAATAACGCTCTCGGGTGCCTCACAGATCTGATGGGTACTCTGGCGGCGCTAATTGGCTACAAGCTTCCGAATGGTGCCGGAGAAGACAGCTATAATCTCCTGCCATCGCTTCTCGGCACCAGCAGTCGCCCGATTCGCGATGCCATCGTCCACCACTCGAATGACGGCATGTTCAGCATTCGCCAGGGAGACTGGAAATTGGAACTTGGCCTCGGGTCCGGTGGCTTCAGTCCCCCGGCCATGGTCGAGCGGGCTCCGGGAGGCCCATCCGGGCAACTATACGACCTGTCCAAAGATCCCGGCGAGCAGTATAACCTCTATCAAAAATATCCGGACATAGTGGACCGGCTCACGACTCTGCTGGAGCGATACAGGCGGCAGGGCTACAGTCGGCCGATGTAGTGCAACCGACATTCCACTGTTCCGGCACTTCGCAACACACAGGACCGTGAACAACACGTTCATGATTGAAACCGCGCGCAGGGCAAATATCGTCGTGATACGACATTTTAGGTGCAGGATCTTTCGGCCAGTGATTATCAGGCTCTTAGCGATCTCCGCTGCGAGATCCGGAAGTTTCTCCACTTCAGTGAAGAGGCTGCTCGCAAAGAGGGACTCAAACCGCAACAGCACCAAATGCTTCTAGCGATCGAAGCCCTCGCCGAAAATGACGGCCCGACCGTTGGCCGTCTGGCAACTCACCTTCTGATATCCCACCACAGCGCCGTGGGCCTACTCGACAGGTTGGAAGAGCGCCGCTTCATCAAGCGCGTTCGCGCCCGCGATGGCGATCGGCGTCAGGTATCGATTCACCTGACCCGGGAAGGCGAGGCCAAACTGAAGCACCTGGCGAGAGTACATCGTGCGGAGTTGCGAACCTCGGGTCCTGATCTGGTGCGGGCACTTCAAGCTTATTCGAGACGACGGAATGAATAGATCTGAAAAGCTGGGAGATTTTACAACCACATCGCGCGCCATCACCATTTCGGGACTGGCGATAGGAATGGGTTCGTCAGCGCCGGTGTGGCCTGGGCGCTCTTGAAGTTGGTCGGCCTGTTTACGAATTTCTTCTTCTACCAGCGATGGAGCACGGCGATGGTATCCCCGGCCGGCAACAGTCTGGGCATATGGGCACTGCTGATTCCAGTCGCGGGCGCCTTGATCATCGGGATAATGGCCGCTACGGATCAGAGCGTATCCGCGGGCACGGGATCCCGGAAGCAATTGAAGCCATCCTGATCAATGGGAGCAAAGTCGAACCCAAGGTCGCGCTGTTAAAGCCGCTCTCGAGCGCGATCTCGATCTCGATCGGCTCCGGCGGCCCTTTCGGCGCGGAAGGACCGATCCTCATGACCGGCGGCGCTTTCGGCTCCATGATCGCGCAGCTTTTTCATTTGACCATCGCCGAACGCAAGACGCGGCTGGTGGCCGGGGCGCCGCGGGAATGTCAGCCACTTTCGCATCGCCCGTCTCGGCGGTCCTGCTGCGGATGATGGGCGAGGCACTGGGCGGAATCGAGGCCATGTTCCTGCCGCACGAAGGCATCGGCTTCTGGCGACCGAACGCCGGTAGGAATGGTGTCATTGCAGGATCTACTGCGCGCACGCACCCGCAATCTCGAGGAAGAGCGGCGGCGGGAACGCGTGTTGCGGATTCATTCTCCGTTTGGTGTTCGGGCCCGCTGAAGCCGAGCTTTGTATACATGCTGATTCCATAACATGCTTGCTGCCGGGTCAGGCACGGTTTCGCGGCGGCCAATTCTCGGGCACCCTCCAGCGCACCACTTCACCAGTGTCCGCACCGTTCTGATGCGGCGATGGCGCATTACGTGCCGTATCCACCGGACCATCGCCTTCCACATCGATCCGGTGCGTATAGTAACCCGTGAGAATCGTGTCATCCCGGAGTTGCACAGAGCGCGGGTGACCGCAGTACCCGGACCAACTATGCCAAGACAAGATGATGGGATGGTCCAGGTCCCAGGTAAGCCCGCCATCCCAGCTACCCACCACCTGTGTCCCGTATGGAAAAATGCGATTGCCGTAGAGTAGCAGGAGCCGGCCATCCCGCAGGGGAAGCGGATATGCGCCTGCGGCTTGCAGTACGCCCAATCCCGTGGGCCTCGGATGAGACCAGGTACGCCCCCCATCATCAGAGAAAAAGCTGTAGGCAGCGTCACCTGCCTCCGAGCCCAAAGGAGCCGTCCGTCCGCCGGGGACAACATCTTCCAAGTGATCGCGCTTGATCATCGCGGCGCTGGATCGGGTGATGCCTAGAATGCGGCCCGATGGCAACAATGCATAGCTGATTTCATCGGAATCGGTTTCGGTGGGAACGCGCGTCGGGTCGCCCCAGGTTTTTCCGCCATCTGTAGAACGAATCACGTAGGCTGCCCATTGGTAGTTGCCCACCGTGCGCGCCAGATGCATCATGAGGGTACCGTCGGCTAGTTCGATAGGACCGTGACACTCCCCAAGGGTCATACTCTTTTCGCCCGGCACGATGTCATTGGGGAACTCGAAATTGGTCCAGGTTTTGCCCCCGTCAGTCGAGCGGCTGATTCCTTCGGGGTTGCCGCCGTGGCCCAGGATCAGGGTGCCATCCTTGAGACAGCGGAAACCATTTGAGCGCCCGGTCATCTCGAGCACGCGCGGCTGGCTGAAAGTCTTGCCGTTATCGCGCGAATATTGCAGCGTACAGCGTGACTGTTTGTGTTCCGGAGGCTCAATGAAACCCGCCACCACCACCGTGCCGTCTGGCAGTTGCGCAGCTTGCGGTTTGCCGGACATTTCCAGTTTTACGCGGATGGCGGGCTGGCGATCAACGACCATTACCTGGTTTAGATTCAGCCCATCGAATCCGTTTCGCAGTCCCCGTGGCTTGCGATATTTGGGAGCCGAGCGCACTTCCTGTCGCCACTGCTCGACCGCCGCGGATGAGGAGGATTGGGACGGCGCGGCCCAGAATGCCGCTCCGAGTGTATACATATCTCTGCGTCGCATGGCGAAAATGGTATCACGATCCTTTTATGCTCTTATATGGATTCGAATCCCCGTTTTTCTGGGCGCGATCCCGATGTTGTGCCAGGCCCAAGCACGCGCGCGTTCCTCATTTCTGTTGGTAGCGCGGGAATCCTGGATTATTATCTTGCCCATGGCGCGAATTTTGTGGATCATTCCGGTGGCGGTCTTGCTCGCGCAGGAACCCCGGCCCGTGGGAAAGACGAAAGAAGACCAAGCCCGCAATGCAATCCTCCTCGGCGGATACGATTACTCGAAATATGGCCCTGCGATTACTGGCTATGCGGGGCAGGACAGGCAGCAGATCGCGGCTTTGCATTGGATGCCGGCCACCCGCACTCGCATCGGCGAAATCGGCAACTATAGGGCCGGCCTCACTCGCCTGGCAAATGGAAAACTAGTTGCCGCGGTCTGCCGGGAGCGCCCGGGCCACTCTGATTTCGATGTGCTGGTCTATGCCTCCGAGGATGACGGGCTGTCCTGGACGCGCATCGACAAGACCCCGCTTTGCGGTAAGGAGCCGAGCCTGACTACGCTGCCGGACGGTTCCATCGTGCTCACGGTGCAGGGCGGTAGGGTCGGCTGCGGACCGCGCGGCGTCGAGGGCGCCAATCCCATTTGGCGCTCCCGCGACGGTGGCGTCCGCTGGGAAAGACATGAATTGCGCGGCGACGATTATCCCCGAAACCTGATTGTGGAAAAGAATGGCGGCCTGTTGATGGTGCGTGCATACCAGCGCCCCGGCAGCGGCGCCGAGGAGACCGGACCCGACTTCGAGTTATGCCGGTCGCAGGACGGCGCAGTAACATGGTCCTGTAAAGCCGCAAAGGTGCCGTGGGATTCCACTCACGGCGAGGTTTCGGCCATCCGCCTGCGCAATGGCAAACTTCTCGCCGCCACGCGCCGGTCCGTTCCCGGTACTCGTGATGGACACGGCTTCGGCGAGATGATGCTCACGGAATCCTCTGACGATGGCCGTACGTGGGCGAAACCATGGAGCATGTCTCACACCGGCGAGGTGCACGCGTATCTCACTGAATTGCGCGACGGCCGTTTGTTGTCCTCGTACACCAGTTATCATGTGCCGTTCGGAACTGCTGCGGTGCTCAGCCGGGACGGCGGCAAGACTTGGGATCTCGAGCATCCCGTGCAACTCGCCTTTTCTGCCGAAGCCCAGGGCGGCTGGCCGGTGACCATCGAAGCCCGAGATGGGGGTCTGCTCACCATACTCGCGCTGACGAACTACGCCAAGCAGCCGCTAAAGTTCACCTGCGAGATCGTGCACTGGCGAATTCCCTAAACGCTGCCAGTTTTCGACGGGTCAATTCGTTGAGGAACTCCTTCCGAACGACGTGACATAATAATCCACGTAGTTAAGATTATGCACATACGGCCTGCATCGCTTCTATGATGCCGGAAGGCCTGGAACAATCAATGGATAAGTAGGTTGTTTGCAGACTTGATCGCATACTTTGGTAGACGGCTGTAATTTCAGATAGACCAACAGATTTTGAAGAAAGGATCGCGCATGTACCATGGAGACATTTCGAGCAGCGCCGATACGATCGGCATCGCTGTGGTGAACTACAAAATGCCTCGCCTGCACACAAAGCAAGAAGTCGTGGCGAACTGCCGCAACATCGCGGAAATGATCCAAGGGTTAAAAATGGGGCTACCCGGAATGGACCTGGTTGTCTTTCCGGAATACAGCACGCACGGCATCATGTACGACCGCGACGAGATGTTCGATACGGCTGCTTCGATCCCGGGCGAAGAGACCCGGATTTTCGCGGATGCCTGCCGTAAGGCTCGAGTCTGGGGCGTATTCTCGCTCACCGGTGAGCGCCACGAAGAGCACCCTCGCAAGGCGCCTTACAACGCGCTCATCCTGATGAACGATCGAGGCGAGATCGTGCAGAAATACCGCAAGATTTTGCCTTGGTGTCCGATCGAAGGCTGGTATCCCGGCGGATGCACGTATGTCTCGGAAGGCCCAAAAGGTCTGAAGATAAGTTTGATTATCTGCGATGACGGAAACTATCCGGAAATCTGGCGGGACTGCGCGATGAAGGGAGCGGAATTGATCGTCCGTTGCCAGGGCTACATGTATCCGGCAAAGGAGCAGCAGATTCTGGTCGCGAAGGCTATGGCTTGGATGAACAACGTGTATGTAGCGGTCGCGAATGCTTCCGGCTTCGATGGCGTGTATTCGTATTTCGGGCACTCGGCCATAGTCGGGTTTGACGGCCGCACTCTGGGCGAGTGCGGCGAGGAAGAAAATGGCGTGCAGTTCGCGGCCATTTCGAAGTCGCTGATTCGGGATTTCCGAGCGAATGCACAATCACAGAATCACTTGTTCAAACTTCTGCATCGCGGGTATACAGGGATACTCAATTCCGGGGACGGGGATAAAGGCGTTGCGGAGTGCCCGTTCGAATTCTATCGCAATTGGGTCAATGCTCCCGTGGAAACGCGACAGCAGATCGAGAAGATCACTCGGCCCACTATCGGCACGAAAGAATGCCTCATCGAAGGTATCCCGGCCGAGGAAATGAAAGTGGCTTGAATATTGGCGCGTTCTGATCGCAGTGCTTGATCGGGCCCGACGAACCACTCCGCCCGTCAATTAAGTAGAATTGGATCTGCTTTCGCGGGCAAGGTTTCATGATCACAAGACGTGACTTTTCTGTCATCAGCGTCAGCGCTGCGCTGTCGAACGTGAATACAGTTGCCTTCGCTAAGGACCGACCTTTGTCTGACACCGAAGGCCCACCGCCAATCGTGAGCGAGTATTTCCCCGATCGCGTTCACGAGTTCGTGTTTAGGAACTGGACCGCGGTTGAACCCGCCAAGTTGGCCGAAGTGCTCGGCTGTTCGATTGAGCAAGTAATGAGCCTGGCTGAATCGATGGGATTGTCTCGCGTGGCCACTGTTCCACGCGAGATCACGGAACGCGGCTACACGACAATTATCAAGCGCAACTGGCATCTCTTACCATTGAGACAACTGGAGCAGCTTGTCGGTATGACGCCTGAGCGGATGCAATTCGTGCTCCGCGAAGACGACATGCTGTGGTACAAGCTGGGATTGCTGAAGCCTCGCTGTGAGCCGCTCGTCTACCGCGAACCGGACGATGCCGCTCGAAGAAGGGCGGCCGAGATCCACGCGCTGATTACGCAGGAATTTGGGGATCGCGTAGATCAATCGATCGCGGCACGGTTTGATTTCGTCCAGGAGCTCTCAACACGAATCAGGTCGCAACGAAGAGAAGGGAATCAGGCGCAGCCCCTGCGAATTGTTTATCCGTACTTCGCGGTCTATGGGGACCCTTTGCTCGGTTCCGGATTGGAGCCTTGCCCCGACGGTCTGCTCCAGCGGCTATCGGCAGAAGGCATCAATGGAATCTGGTTGCATGGCGTCTTGCGTGACCTCGCGCCGGGCGGGAAGAGCTTTCCAGAATTTGGCAACGGTTGCGAGACGCGCCTCGCCAATCTGCGATCGCTCATCAAGCGGGCCGCCCCGTACGGAATTGGCGTCTACCTGTACCTGAACGAGCCGCGCGCCATGCCGAAGTCGTTCTTCCGGAACAGACCCGAGATGGCAGGAGTGCACGAGAACGGATTCGCAGCTCTCTGCACGTCGCAACCCGCGGTGCGGGAATGGATGTCGGCAGCGCTCACGCACTTGTTTTCAGAGGCCGCAGGGCTGGCGGGGGTTTTCACGATCTCGGCGTCGGAGAATCTGACCAACTGCGCTTCGCACTTCACGCAGAATCAGTGCCCGCGGTGCAGGAATCGTACCGATGCGGATATCTACGTGGAAGTTAACGCCACGATCGAGGCCGGCGTCCATCGCGCCGACCCCAATGCCAGGGTGCTCATTTCAGATTGGGGGTGGCGGAAGCATGGCGACGCCACCGACATCATTGCCCGTCTGCCTAAATCAACCTGGCTGATGTCAGTGAGCGAGTGGGCCAAGCCCATAGAGCGTGGTGGAATAAGAACCACCGTAGGTGAGTACTCGGTTTCAGCGGTGGGGCCGGGCCCGCGCGCCCTGCGACACTGGGCGGCCGCCAAGAAAGCGGGTCTCAAGATCGTTTCGGACGTTCAACTTAACAACAGTTGCGAATTGGCGACGTTGCCCTATCTTCCGGTCATGGATCTCGTGGCCGAGCACCTGCACAATCTCGCGTCCATTAAGCTGGATGGAATGATGATCGGCTGGACTCAGGGCGGCTATCCTTCTCCTAACTTTGACTTGGCTCGCAAAATCAATCAATCGCAGGATGCGAACGTTTCGACAGCGCTGGATGACCTGGCGACAGAACGATTCGGTTCCGATGCGGCGCCCCATGCGCGCAAGGCATGGACGCATATGAGCAAAGCGTTTCTCGAATATCCGTTCGCCGTCAGCGTTATCTATACTTCTCCGGTCGAGATCGGTCCCGCCAACCCGCTGTACGGCAGCGCAACAGGATACCGCGCGACCATGTGGGGATTCCCTTACGATGACTTGGACAAGTGGCGTGGGCCGTATCCGGCAGAAATATTCGCTGCGCAGTTCGAAAAAATGGCGATACGGTGGCGCGAGGGAGTGAGAGAATTAACAACTGCTGTAGAGAAGGCGCCACCCGAACGGCGGCCATTCGTCGAACGTGAATTACGGATGGCGCGCGCTGCCGGGATCATCTTTCAGTCCGTTGCCAATCAGGCGTGTTTTATACTAGCCCGGAATGCTCTTGCCCAAAACGCGGCGCCAGTTTCTGCGGTGCGGCGGGAACAACTGGAGGCCGAGCTAAAAGCCCGGTTGAAATCCGAGATTGCTCTTGCCCGGCAGTTGTTTCTGATTACACGAGAGGACTCGTGCGTTGGGTTCGAGCCAGCCACCCAGTACTTCTACTTACCCCTAGATTTGGTCGAAAAGGTGATCAACTGCCGGTGGCTGCTGGCGCGTCTCAAAGGCAGAAGGCCGGCATAACATCATTTAGTTGAGATATCGGTATCTGAGGAGAAAGATGGCAAAAACCTTTCAGGTTGAAGTATTGGAGACGGGCGTACGAGCGATCGTTGAGCTGCTGGAAGACGATGCACCACGCACTTGCGCAGCGCTATGGCAGATCTTGCAGCGGGGCTATGAAGTGAATGCGATTCATGCACGGTGGTCTGGACCGGAGGTCGTTGCCCTCGTGCCCCCTGAAGCGCGGGCTGGCGTTGATCCCCGTGAAATTGGAATCGAGAATGCGACCACCTACCCTGTGCGCGGCGACGTTTGTTGGATGTACCGGCCTGCCGGCATGTATCGCTTCATGAAGGAAGAGATATGGGATGTGGCCTTCATTTATGGTGATGAGTGCCGGTTTTACATTCCTACCGGCATGGTCACCATGAATGTCTGGGGAAAGATTATTGAAGGACTGGAGGAATTCGCAGTCGATTGCAGCCAAGTGTGTCAAGGAGTCAGAAAGACTTTGCGGCTCAAAAGCTGTTAACTTACCCGCTTTCTCTTTTAGCTCCAATCGCCTCCCTTCCCATGCAGCTCTTGAAACGATAGAAGCTGTCGCGGGATCAAGTCAGATGCATTAGCCGATTTACCATTGGCCGCGTTGCGAATGGCCTACCAACAGCGGCAACCGCCCTCGGGCCTGGTGCACCATTCCGATCGCGGCAGCCAGTATGGCCGGGTTGTAATCACCACAGCAGAGTTTGCGCCGATGCTTCCGTGATTACCGGGCTACCCCGGCGGTTTCATCCCGACGGCCATCGGATTGCGTTTTGAGGCATCACGGAGTCTATCAATCCGATGTGGGTTTGAAGAACCCAACCCGAGCCGGACACCGCCAATGTCCTGACTCGAGTCCGAGAATGCGCCGGGAGGATCGCGCTCTCGCCCATCGTCTTGATGAGTTCCGGACGGCTATTCCTCGATCGGGTTGGTCGCCACCAGAGCCCGTCTCCGCTTCACCGGCACGTTCAGAATCAATCCATTGCCGGATCGAAGGGAACGATTTGTCATCGAACGGTAAGCAGTGTCTTAACTGTTGTCTCACCTTTCGGGATAACCGCAATTTGGGCCACCAACACCAATAACAAAGGGCGGGCGCCATACCGCCTGGCTGTGCAGCCGGACGGTAATCTCGTAGTGTATGGGGCCTCCGACGAGGACGTGACACTTTTGGAACTTGGTGTGCCAGGCCGGCTCCTCGTGCGTCGCCATCTGGTCCACCGAATTGCCGGGCGGGACGGCGCCCTACACTCTCCAGATGCAGGATGACGGCGATCTGATGATGTACGACAGCCGCAGCCGCCCAATCTGGGCCACCAACACCGAGCACTAACAATCCGAGTGACGGCGCCCTTCGTGGTCGCCGCCACTCGGATTCGTTCGAAAGCCCTGCCGCGCCGCGTCGTCAAGCCCGGTAAAGGGACATGGCAGCCCGCAAAGTATTTTGCACTTCATCCCGCAGCTCAGTGGGTGAAATCACTTCCACGGCATCGCCCCATCCCAGAATCCACCGGAGGATTTCAAATGGTCCACCAGCACGGAAAGCCAGTTGAACGCCACCGTCGGGAGATGCAGCGACCTTTTGGCTCGGATGCCACACACGCTCGCGCACATAGGGCGCCTGGTCCGCTCGGAAACGCAGAACGATATCCACCGGGTCTTGCCATGAGACACCGAATGCGTCCCGGCGGCACTTTTTGGGGTCAAATGCCGGATCCACGTTGAATTCCGTTCTCGATAGAACCACCGACAGCAGGCGATCAATCGCCAGCGTCGCCGTGCCGGCGTGCTTCGGTACGCGCCCGACCACGTAAAGGCCTCCTCCTACGAATAGCAATCGGTAGGGATCGAAATCATAGGTCTTCGGTTCAGAACGCGACGGCTTGCGGTATTTAACGGTGCAGCGCGAAGGATTGCTTCGATCAGAAGGACAATTCGGCTTTCATGTGCTCGATAGTCTTTCCAGCCACAAGTCCACGTCTCGAACATCTTATCCAAACCAAGCCCGCCTCGATGCGGAGCCGATTCCGCCAAAGCTTTCACCTTCAAGGCTGCTGATGAGAGCTCGTTGGTATTTGGGAGCGCGGCCTGGGTTTGCGCAACTGCGAGCAGTAGGGCATCCAGTTCCGCAGCCGAGAAGCGCATCTCGGGCACTTGTGATGACATGAGCCGCGGCCGCGAGAGCCGTCCATGCTCATCGCCCGTGATCGGATATCCAGCGTCTTGCAATACCTTCAGATCCCGGTAGATGGTTTCACGGCGTGTTCGAAACTCCGCCGCAAGCTCGTGTACCGTCGGCCTTCGGCCTTGCCCCAGAACTCGAAGAAGCGCCAGAATTCGCACGATCTGCCGTTCGCGCCGGCTCGGCTCGAGCCGAAAGCCCGTAAGGGAACTCTTCCGCCCGGGTTTCGACGAACGGCTGCACATCTCACGTTCATTATCGTGGCAGCAGGATGTGCAGTTATAGTTTTCCTCGGATATATCCCTTCCAGTACCACCCGGAAAACAACTGTGACATTGGATCGCACAGCACCCGCATGTGCTGGCGGATTACGGAACAGCCGCAACTCTGATTCGAGCCATTAATTTTGAATCGGCATTAATAGAACCCAGATGTGGAAAGGAACGCCAGGATTCGACAGCTAAATGCGGGCTCCGGATCGTGGCCGAGGCAGTAGAAATGCGAACAATGCGGCGGAATCTGCCGAATCGCCGGCTATACCCGATCTGTTTGCAAACAACGAGAACCTGCATGAGATCACAATGGTACGCGATGCGATCCGCAGCCTTCGAAGGGAAGCGAGAGCTCTCGATGCCGAATCGGAATTCATAGGGGCAAGCTGCGAGGCCGATATCCGGCGATATTGTGTGCTCGTGTGCGGGCGAATCATCGGCGGCCAGAAGCGCGAGTTGACGGAATTGGACCGCGCCTGTCTGGAACAGGTCCTCGGATTCAAAATCGACCCGGCGGATTTCACGGCTGTTCGGCGCCGAGCTCCGGTCTCGATCGCCTGCCAAGCTGGATGCTGTATTGCCCGATCTGCTTCGCCAAAAGCTCACCGCAGATGCTCGGATCTACGATCCATGCGATTCCATCATCAGGCACATCGAAACGATTGCCAAGTCTACGGGGAAAGTCTACGGCGACAAGCTCGGTAGACGGGCCAACATGGCGAGACGCATCGGGCTGCGGCTTCGCTGGCTCGAGGACACGGAACGAGAGAAAGACGCCGAGCACCCTAAATCGCAGGCAACCGATCCAGCCAGAATAACGTGACCTCCCCGAACGAAACCCACACTGCAGAGACGCTGGATGACGTGAAAGCGGATTGATGAGGTTAATCGGGCTGGAAGCGGTCAAGAGAGATTTCCTCTCGATCTCGAATCTTTTGCGGATTCGCCAGCTTAGGAAACAGCATGAGCTAAATACCGAGCCGTTGTCGCTCCACCTCGTGTTTACAGGCAATCCGGGCACGGGCAAGACCACTGTGGCCCGCCTTCTGGCGCGCGCATACCGGGCGCTCGGAGTGCTCGCGAAGGGACATCTGGTCGAGGTGGATCGATCCGGACTGGTTGCCGGCTACGTCGGACATACAGCGCTCAAGACGAAGGAGGTTGTGAAGCGCGCTCTGGACGGAGTTCTGTTCATTGATGAAGCTTACGCGCTGCTCGGAGAAGGCAAAGACTTCGGACCGGAAGCAATCAATACCTTACTCAAGCTGATGGAGGATTACCGGGACCGGCTCATCGTGATTGTCGCGGGTTATACCGACCGAATGACGGCGTTTCTCGAGAGCAATCCGGGATTGAAATCCCGCTTCAACAAATTCATCCATTTTGGGGATTACACGGCTGGGGAAATGGCGCGCATCTTTGAGTTCATGCTGGAGAAGGCGCAGTACCGTGCTACCGCGGATGCGCACGCCGCGGTCGAGCGAGCGATGGCCAGCTTGCACGAGAACCGGGACGAGCACTTTGGGAATGCCCGGCTTGTCCGAAACCTGTTCGAGCATGTGCAGCAGGAACACGCAAACCGGTTGGCATCTGTTCTTGAGCCAATGCGAGATGAGCTGCTCATGATCGAGGCGGCCGACATCGAGGGCGCGCTAGCGGCAATTCAGTCTGCAGCTCCGGCGGAGAGTGGGATCCAGGTCCATGGCGAATAGCGGGAAAGTTTGCTTACATTGCGAGATTTATCGTGCTCTGTTGGATTGCTATAGCAGTGTTCATCGGGATTGTCATCGGACTCGCTCATCTTCTCAAAAGCACCGCGGCAGTGTTAGCTCTGTTACTCGTGGCGGTTTACAGTTGCCTGTTTGGAGTGCTTGGATGCCAGGAGTACACGCGGAAGCGCCATCGAGATGGATGGCCGTCCGGCAAACGCAGTGTTCTAGGGCGGGGACTCGCGCAAGGTGAGAAAGACAGCGGGTCTAACAAATCGGACGATACGGGTCCGGATGGAAGCGACCGTAAGTGCAAGGACGCGGATCTGTGAGGAACCATTGGTGGCTCGAACTATCTTGAGTGCGAAAGAAATGGAGCGTTTGGATCGGCTACGCCGCCGGCATGAGTCTTTGAGTTCTTAGTACTGCGCCCGCTTAATGAAGCGGCTCCTTATGGGCGCGTCCTCACAGCGCTTCCGCTCGTAGAGCTCTATGACCCAGTTCGCAGGTTGCGGCTTGCCGCCGAGGATTATGGCGCTGTCCGCCGCGGCAGGCGATATCCGGTGCGTGTACGGGCTTCGAGTCTGCCGCGTCCTGGAGTGCGGACCCGCACCTCAATGCGATGGAATTCGTTATCTAAGCTTTGTCTATGGGGAGTGTACCCGAGGACATAGCGAGAGCGAATATCGGCTGCTATGCTCCGGCAAACGCTCGAAACATCCGGCAGGTCTCT